>VYME01000009.1_pt1 | contig 279282 bp, 254 predicted proteins | sample 5115281 | NCBI WGS metagenome assembly VYME01 (sample SAMN12291780, study PRJNA351875) | freshwater metagenome | isolation source: freshwater lake | place: USA: Michigan, Wintergreen Lake | collected 2013-08-08
CGCCAGCAGGTTTAGGGAACTTCCTTATCACACTCAGCAAGTCAAAAAATGCGGACCATTTAAAAAAAACTCACCCTGACACCTCGACACGGATCGCAAAACTTATCAAAGTCGAGGCATCCGTGGATTCAAAAGGCTCTCCGATAATCAAAGAAAAATGGAATCGATATAAAGATCTTCTCCGTCAATGAAAAACAAAGGCATCTATTTTCCATATCTCCTAACTCTCGTCATTCCGATCTCTATCATGTTATTGCTGAGTTTAGTTGGGTTCGCCAAGGTTTTGGATCGTAAACTTTCTGATGCACTTTTTGCCAGTTTGCCTTCGCATCATAAAATCTCTGACCAAATTGTCATCATTGATATTGATGAGCAAAGTATCGCCAGGCACGCAGATGATCCGGAGCTTGGGCAGTGGCCTTGGAAACGTACTGTGTATCCCACTTTACTTAGCTACATAAATCGTCTCGCTCCGCCAAAACTAACCATCATTGATATTATGTTTACCGAAAGATCTGATCGAGATTTTGCCATCGTGGACGCGAATCTAAGCATCGGCCGAGTCTCTCAAGCTGCTAATTTTAGAAGTGATATAGAAACTAAAATTAATCCGAGCATAGAAGAAAATTCTAAAAGATTTGAAATCGACTTACCGCCAGATTCGCCATTTCCCGAGTATGCCAGTGCCTCATTTCCAATAGGCGAAATTTTTACGACCTCTCCTTTTATTCACGTTGTCAATGTAATCCCAGACAGTGATGGAATTTTACGGAGATTTGCACCTGCAGCAAAATGGAAAAACCGGCATTTCCCGACTCTCGCCATGCAGGCATTTGGCGAAGGTAGTCCCGTAGCAGTTGAGTTAGACGAAGATATCTTAATCGCGAAAAGAGGTGAAGTCGAACGCCGATTGCCGATTGGAAAAGATGGTCTGATACGAGCCTATTTTTATACCGAAAAAGAAGTAAGATCGATACCAAGATATTCTGCAGCTGGTGTCATTGAATCCTTAAATCAACTGAATTCGGGAGAAATTGAAGACCCAAGTTTGCTTACTGTACCGATTGACATCTTTGATAACAAAATTGTTTTAATAGGTACTTCTGCAGCGGCGACACATGATGATATTGTAACGCCTTTCGGTTTATTCCCTGGGGTAATGGGCCAAGCGGTATTTGCTTCCAATCTACTTGAAGGACATATGTTACGAGAGCTTCCCGAATATTGGGGGTACCTTTTTACCACCATACTCCTGTTTCTCGGGACGCTTATTCTGTTCTATAGCCAAATCCACTGGTTGAGAAATATTTTTCCACTATTGGCGATTGCACTTTTTATATTTACCTTTTATATTTTATACAGGCTAGATATTGTACTTCCACCAACTTCTTTTATCATTTCCTTTCCCATTTCTTATTTGATCGGATTTGCTTATTTAACCTACACGGAAGGTAGAGAAAAAAGAAAATTCAATAGTATCTTGAGAAACCTCGTGGATCCTGGAGTCGTATCACATGCCTTAGATGATATGGATGCCTTGAAGAAAGGTGGGGAATGGGAAATCACTGCATTTTTTTCGGATGTCGCGGGGTTCACTTCTATCAGTGAAGAACTTTCGGCAAGTGATTTGGCTCGTCTATTAAATGAATATCTCTCCGCGATGACAAAAATCCTAAAAACAAATTCAGGAACTCTGGATAAATACATAGGTGATGCGATTGTCGGCATCTATGGCGCCCCTATCCAATATGAAAATCATCCCAATCTTGCTTGTAAGTCCGCCTTAGAGATGTTAGAAAAGATGTCAGAACTTCGGGCTAGTTGGAACCTAAAAATGGATTATACCGAATCGGCCCGAAAAATGAAATTCAGGATCGGTTTAAACTGTGGACTTGCAAAAGTGGGATTTATGGGAACCGATAGTTTGGCATCATATACGATGATGGGTGATACTGTAAACTTGGCGTCAAGGTTAGAGGCCGCCGCCAAAGATTACGGAGTGGATATACTTGTTTCAGAATCGATAGAGACCGCTTGCAGAAATGAGTTTCATTTTAGATATCTAGATCGGATCCGAGTCAAGGGAAAGGATGCTCCCGTAAAAATATATGGTCTCCTTTGTCATAAATCGGAGTCTAGCCCAGAAATGATCCAGGGAGAAGAGCTCTACCAAAAAGCATTTTTGGCATATTCTGAACAGAGATGGGAAGATGCCATTCGTGGATTCCAAGAGGCATTCGCTTATTTTGGTCCAGAGGATGTAGCCTGTCATGTATTGATTGAACGATGTAAGGTGTTATTCAAAGAACCTCCTGCAAGGAATTGGGATGGCGTTTATACAAGAACGATAAAATAAAATCCGATTTTCATAGACAGAAATTCAACCTAGATAATCTTCTTTGTATGTTTCGTTTTTTAGAAAATTTGGAAAGAATTTGGGCCAAGGTTTTGTTTTATTTTCCCGGGCATATCGAACCAGAAGATTGTTCTGGTAAAGATATTTTGATTGTTCCTGGATTTGAAGCAGGCAAAGGATTTTACCAACGACTCAAATCCAACTTGGACAATCTGGGATTTCACGTAGGAATTTTGTCGACCATTAGAAACCCGAAGTCTATCGAAGAAGCAGTTCTCCACTTATCGAAACAAATATTGACAGCACCTAATGAGATCACTCTCATTGCGCATAACACAGGAGGGCTTACTTGCCTGGTTTTACCTGATGAAGCAAGGCGAAAGGTAAAACGATTGATCACTCTCGGTACTCCATTTCATGGATCCGAACGATTCCAAAACACCAGATTTTCTTTCTGGGGATTTAAGTCAGATTGGGTATCAAAGAATTATAAAAACGCACTTTTTTTCCCTCTGTTCCAGCCTCTTTCTGCCATCGAAGACTTTAGTTTTCCGCCACAAGAGAGTACGGAGTTTGGCCAAGGACGTGACCTATGGTTCGACATCCCAGGAAACTATAACCTTGTTAGGCGAGAAGAAAATTTAAGAACTCTGCGCGAATTTTTAGGAACTCCGAAAGATCCTGCAGAAAGACCTGTAGCAAAAGCTGGTCCTGGTCTTGCGACTCCCAAAAAAGTTGAAGTAGTAGATTTTTCTAAATACGACCCTAAGATTTATAAAAAATCGAAAGGAAAATCAAAACCGAGTCAACCGGTAAAAAAAGCGGCTGTTAAGAAAAAAAAGGCCAGCGTCAAAAAGAAAAAGCGCTGACCTTTTATAGATAAGTTCATTAAAACGATTGTTTTGTGAACTTTTGTTTTAGTAAATTTTTTTATACCTTTGCCATTTCTTTGGCGCAAGACAAACAACTTTCCATACAGTCTTTACATTCTTTGTGGTGACCTTCATGTTTTTTGCAAATCTTCGCGCATGAATTACAAATTTCTTCACAAAGCGCGGCCGATTTTTTAGTGAAAGTAGAGTTCTGGCTAGCAAGCGAAATGAAAGCTTCACAAGCAGCGATCACTTCCCTTGTCGATGAGGCGCATTCACCAAGGGATTTATCACCTTTCGATAGTTCGTCGATGCAATGACTCAGACAAACTTCAGCGGCCAATTTACAATGAATAGCTGACATCATCGCTTTCCCATATTTTGACGATTGTTTCGGCATTTTCATACCTGGTTCGTGTTTGTGTTCCTCTGCAAAAAGGTTGGAAACTGCACCTGCTGTCGCAAGGATTGCTGCGGATTGTGTTACAAATTGTTTACGGTTCATATAATTCTCCTGTTGTCGTAAAAAGTTAGAAATTAGCGATAGAAGAATGTTTCTCAGATCAGAAGTTTGATCGTCTTTAGGAATGGTTTGTTTCCATCTAAATCAAATCTAAAATGACGGATTTCTATCGAGATATTAACAAAAGCAGTACGGAAACCAAGGTTATATGGGGAATAGGAATGTATTAGAACATTTATAGCTTCTCGGTAAAAGGAAAATTTCCCTGTATCGTTCGTATCCAAGGTGAAGTCTTGGTAGGCAAGAGGACAATCACAATCTCTATCTTCAGCCGAACGTGTATTTGTTGCAGAATCGGTAGTATGGCAAGAAGGATACTGAACATTCTCAACCTTAACAACAGAGAGATTAGGACATAACTCGAGAAGAGAGGATTTACACGCAATAAAGAGCAAAAATCCAAAAAGCAGAGTGGTGATAAAAAATCTTCTCTTCATCTACAATGATTAGACGTTATCTTCTTAGATTTCTCTTAAAAAAGTTGATTCAGTCCCTTCCATGCCACGAGAATCGTTCCCAAAGTAGATCCAAATTGTGGAAGGAAGAAAATTAGAAAAATTCTAATTACCCGATTTTTCCAAAATCCAAGCAGGGTTGTTGAGTCCTCAGCGATTCTTTCAAAATCTTCCACAGTTGGTTTTCGCAAATAAGACTCTGATAAGGCTGCAACCCAGCCAGCTTTGAAAATGGGAATAAAGGTTCCAGTCGGAGCCGTAACGAAAGCTAACAAAATAGAAATCGGATGTCCCAAGGCAAAAATGGCACCGAGCGCTGCAAGCCCACCTTTGATGACGATCAGTTTTAATAACAAATCCGTACCAGCATCCGTTCCTTGCGAATAAGTCGTATAACCTATAAGACCAGCGAAAAACACGGGATAGATGGCAAGTTGAAATAAATCCGTCCATTTTCGATTCGGAATTGCTTCTAGCGGTTCTAAATCATGAGAATGTTGGATGTGATTTATGATCCCTTGTAAATGTCCTGCCCCTACCACGGCGACAACTGTTTTTGAAGTTTTTTGACTGGCTACTCGGCGAATTTTTTCAGCCAAGTAAATATCTCGTTCATCGATGATTACATTTTTGATCGATTCATAACGACCAGGTAATTGCGAAAATAAATCCTTTAGGATATCTTCGCTTTTCATCTCCTCAATTTTTTCGACGGAAACATCTTCTTTGACAAATAGGGAGGTAAGTAGTGCGCTCACTAAATACATCTTAGAAAAAAAACCTACATTGCTCCATGCTCTTCGTAAAGTAGTTTGGATTTCCCTGTCAACAGGAACAACTGTTAGCTTTTTTTCTCTAGCGATTGAGATTGCTTTACGCATCTCGTCACCTGGTTTAACATTGTTTTGACCCATTTTCTTCTGAAAGGAAGAAAGAATCAAACTAGACAAAAGCAACCACATCTTTCTTTCTTTGAAGACCTTAAAAATATCTAACTTTTTTAAATAATCCGGATCCTCGACAGATTTCATGCGAGATTCACATAACTCGACACAGATGGTATCTGGTTTAACTTTCGAAATGAGCTCGTTAACCGCTTCTACACTTCGTTCTGAAATATGTGCTGTCCCTAGTAGATGAACCTGTGTTTTCCCGATATATTCCAGATGGTATGGTTCTACGGTTTTAAAATCTGATTTTCTTGCGGTTTTTGATTTAGGTTTCGGTTTTTTGATTGAAGGCATAATGAGGAGTTTCTATTCTTAAAACGTAAGTAATGGGTTCCATTCTCTAAAAAACAAGTAGAATGTCGATAAAATCTAACATCATAAATGTAGGAATTGCTGATATTAAAGTCAGTCGGGGAGACGCGGTGCTGCGAACGACTCTCGGCTCTTGCATCGGAATCGTTCTATATGACCCGGACCAAAAAATCGGCGGGATTTCCCATATCATGCTGGCAAAAGATCCTACGGGTAAGGATCACCTGAAATCACCTCACAAATATGGAGAGACAGCTCTTCCTGAGTTAATTCGCTTGATGACAGAAGCTGGCTCACCCATCGGCAAATTTTCGTGTAGGATGTTCGGAGGAGCATCCATGTTCAAAGGGATCAACTCAAATTTTTTACAAAATATTGGGGAACAGAACATTCTGATCGTCAGAAAGTTCATGGAAACCCACAAAATTCCCATCATTGTGGAAGACACTGCAGGCAATGAAGGTCGTACAATCAGTCTTTATTGCGATGATGGAAGGGTGTTATTAAAAAAAGCGGGTATGGAAAAATACCTTTATAAGGTGCGTTAGTCGATCATGGAAAAAGAAAAAGTTGATCAGATTTTAAAAGACGTAAATAAACTTCCATCCTTATCAATCGTCGTATCTAAGGTTCTAGAAAAACTTCAGAAACCGGATGTCAATATAGCTGAACTTGCCTCTGAAATATCAAAGGACCCGGCAATTACTGCAAGTGTGATCAAACTTTCTAACTCAGCTTATTACCGGGCATCAAAACCGATTCGGACCATCCAAGAAGCCCTTATGACTCTCGGAACAAAAACTGTAAAAGAAATCGTATTAGTAACTGCCGCAAAGGGTATTTTATCCCAAGACCTAAATAGTTACCAACTGGAAGCTGCCCAGTTATGGACTTCCTCACTTCTCGTTGCCGAATTATCTAGCAGAATCTCTGTACATAAAAAACTAAAAATAGACAAAGACCTGGCGTTTACATCCGGACTTCTTTGTAATGTGGGGAAAATCGTACTTGCTCAGTTTTTCCAACCAGTCATTTTCCAACTCAGAAATGAATTAAAAGAAAATAAGGATCCATTTCCTCTTCTGGAAAAAAAGTATTTTGGATACACGCACATGGAGATCTCTGAAATTTTGCTCACGCGTTGGAATTTTCCACCAGAGTTAGTCGATGTCGTTGCACATTATTTGAATCCAGATCTTTCTACTGTAAACCCTCTCCTTACAAGTGTCGTTCATATTGCCAGCATTCTGGTGGTGGTTTCTGGAATCGGCATTGATATCGGAGGGGAATCTGTCCCTATTTCACCATTTGCCCTTAGCCAAACAGGCGTTACCGATGCAGACATTGAAAATTATTTTCTCCATATCCCGGAATTACAAGCTGCTCTTGCCGATTTACTAAACGTTTAGTGCTATGAATATCATTCTCATTGGCCCTCGCGGTGTCGGTAAATCAAAAGTATCACGTGCCCTTTCGAAGCTGACTGGATTGCCTGTCGTTTCCACCGACTCCATTGTAGTTTATGAAACTGGCGGGAAGTCCATTCCAACTTTTGTAGAAAGAAATGGATGGAAGAAGTTTAGAGAATTAGAATATTCTATTTTAAAAAAATTGGAAAATGCAGAAGGAATCATTTTAGATTGTGGTGGTGGAATTATTTTTGATCTAGATGAAGATGGAAATGAATTCCAAAGTGAAAGAAAGTTAGACCTACTTAGAAAAATGGGAAGAATTATTCTTTTAGAACGAGACGAGAAGGAATTGATCGCAAAAGTGGAAGGCGATAAAACCCGCCCAGATCTTTCTAAAACCAAAGAGTATTCTGAGATCCTTGGGAGACGACTACCCTCTTATCAAAAATCAGCACACTTCCGGATCGACGCAAGCGGGCTTCGTAAGGAAGAAATTGCCGAAAAAATCGTCCAATGGCTCGGCTTTAAAAATTCATAAATTTGCTTCCTGAGCCCTCAGATTGCTTGGTGGCTAGACAAGTATATTTGCTCTATATCTAGGCTATTTGCTTCCGAACGGAGCAAATTGTACAGGTCAAGCACATTTTCGTTTTTCCCAACTTGCCTAAAACTACCACAATCTGCTGATTTCAAAAGGATTCGACACAAGATCGTTTTTCGAAAACAAGGTACATTACTTGCTTCAGGATAGGATCACTATGCATACAGAACGAAATCCACTCTCCCTCCCCCCTCTCGGACCCCAAGCGCAAGGTATGTACGACCCAAGCGAGGACAAGGATTCCTGCGGTGTAGGATTCATTGCTAACTATAAGGGCAAAAGGTCCAGGGAGATTGTCGAAAAAGGGATCAAACTCATGTGCAATCTAGAGCACAGAGGGGCAGAAGGTGCTGATCCAAAAACGGGAGACGGTGCTGGGATAATGATCAATATCCCAGATGTTTTCTTTCGAAAAGTGTTACCTTTCACTCTTCCAAAGGAAGGGGATTATGCTGTAGGCGTTTTGTTTCTCCCACAAAACAAGGACACACGAGAAGCTATAGAAAACGTCATAGAAAAAATCATAGTAGATGAAGGCGAAGAATTTCTGGGTTTTAGAGATGTTCCCATTAACAAAGAATATGCGGGAATCGTGGCCTCCAAAACCATGCCTGTATTTAAACAAGTATTCATAGGTAAAAAATCAAAAAAAATCAAAACATCAGAGGAATTTGAACGTAAATTATTCCTCATTCGAAGACTGATCGACAGACGTATTCGAAGTGAATATAAATTGGATAGGTCCCAATACTATGTTCCTAGTTTCTCATCTAGGACTATCGTATACAAGGGAATGTTACTTGGTGACCAGGTTAGAAAATTTTATGAAGACTTGAAGTCTCCAGACCTAATGTCTGCTTTTTGTCTTACACATACGAGGTTTTCTACGAACACTTTCCCTACTTGGGATCTTGCTCACCCTTATCGCCAAATTGCACATAATGGGGAGATAAACACTCTCCGCGGGAATATGAATTGGATGGCGGCACGCCAAATGGTAATGGAATCTCCGTTATATGGTGCAGAGCTAAAAAGAATGTTGCCAATTGTTATGGAAGGTCAATCGGACACCGCCACATTCGATACCGTGCTTGAACTGTTAGTTATGGGAGGAAGAAGTCTTCCGCACGCAGTCATGATGATGATCCCAGAAGCTTGGTCAAAAAATAAAGCAATGGACCCTGACCGACGAGCGTTTTACGAATATCATGCGACAATTATGGAACCTTGGGATGGTCCTGCTGCTATCGCTTTTACAGACGGAAGAATCATCGGGGCTACCCTCGACAGAAATGGACTTCGCCCTGCTAGATTTATTGTGACTAAAGACGAAGAAATCATCATGAGTTCGGAAGCAGGAGTATTGAATATACCTCCTGATCAAATCCTAAAGCAAGATCGATTAAGACCTGGCAGAATGCTACTCATCGATATGGAAAAAGGTCAGATATTGGATGATGAGGAAATCAAAAAACAAATTGCCAATGCAAAACCGTATCGTAAGTGGGTAGAAGAAAAAATGATTCGATTGGGTCAATTGCCTGATCCAGATTTCGTAAAACAGCCGCAACACGAGACGATATTGGAACGCCAAAGGGCATTTGGATACACTCATGAAGACGTTTTCACCATCATCAAACCGATGGGTGTCAGCGGAGAAGAGCCAATTGGATCAATGGGAGTTGACTCCGCCTTAGCTGTATTAAGTGAAAAACCGCAACCCCTTTTCCGGTATTTCAAACAAAATTTTGCCCAAGTGACAAATCCTCCGATTGATCCAATTCGAGAAGAACTTGTAATGGAGCTCACAACATATATTGGCCCAGAAGGAAATCTTCTCGACGAACAACCAGAACATGCTCATCGGCTTGAACTCGAACATCCTATCCTAACGAATGAGGATTTCGAAAAAATCAAACAAATCAGCGAAGGCCACTTTAAATCAAAAACATTCGAAATATTGTTTGATCCAAAGAAAAAACATGATATGAGAAACTCCTTGGACAAGGTTTGCCTCGAAGCGGCAAAGGCAATCCGTGAAAAAGGCGTAAATCTTATCATTCTTACAGATCACGGTGTAACAGAAAAACAAGCGGCAATTCCTTCCTTACTGGCAGTTTCAGGTCTACATCACTTTTTGATCCGGGAAGGTTTGAGAACTAGGGCTGGAATCGTGTTAGAGTCCGGCGAACCAAGGGAAGTCGCACACTTTGCTCTGTTATGTGGTTACGGAGCGAACGCAATCAATCCATACCTAGCGTTTGAAACTTTGGCAGATCTTGCACAACAAGGCCTTCTCCCTGAAGTAAAGGAATACAAAGACGCCAAAAAAAGTTATATCAAATCGATTGGTAAGGGACTGTTCAAAGTTTTCTCTAAAATGGGAATATCAACCTTACAGTCTTATTGTGGAGCCCAAATTTTCGAAGCAGTCGGATTGGACTCAGAACTCGTGAACAATTATTTTGCAGGAACTCAGTCAAAGATCGAAGGTTTATCTCTGGAAATGTTAGAAGAGGAAACTGTAAGAAGGCACACAGCTGCTTACGACCCTACTTTTTTCCCAAATAACTTAGAGCCAGGCGGTGTTCACTACTTCAGAAAAAATGGTGATACACATCTTTATACTCCGACAACAGTTCACAAATTACAAAGAGCAACTCAAACAGGAGATTATAAAATTTTCAAAGAATTTTCTTCTCTCATTGATGATCAACACGACAAATCCATTACCCTAAGAAGTTTGTTTCATCTTGACTTCGAGAATTCAAAAGAGATTCCAATAGACGAAGTAGAATCTGTAAAAAGCATCCTTAAACGATTTCAGACAGGAGCTATGAGTCATGGATCAATTTCATGGGAAGCTCATACGACGTTAGCTATCGCCATGAATCGATTAGGTGCCAAATCAAATACAGGTGAAGGTGGCGAAGACCCAGTACGTTTTAAAACCCTTCCGAATGGTGATTCCATGCGTTCAGCGATCAAACAGGTCGCATCCGCGAGATTTGGTGTAACTATGGAATATCTAACGAATGCCGACGACCTGCAAATCAAAATGGCCCAAGGCGCAAAACCTGGTGAAGGTGGACAGTTGCCCGGACATAAGGTGGATAAATATATTGGGTGGTTAAGATATTCTACGCCTGGTGTAACATTGATTTCACCTCCTCCCCATCACGACATCTATTCCATCGAAGATTTAAAACAGTTGATCTTTGATTTAAAAAATTCCAATCCGAGGGCAAGAGTTTCCGTAAAACTTGTATCGGAGTCTGGTGTCGGTACAGTCGCTGCAGGTGTAGCCAAAGCGCATGCAGATCATATTCTAATTGCAGGACATGAAGGCGGAACGGGTGCAAGTCCAATTTCATCTATCCACCACGCAGGCACGCCATGGGAGTTAGGACTTTCTGAAACCCACCAAACTCTTGTTGCCAATGGATTACGCGATCGTGTTTATCTTGCTGTCGATGGCAAACTCCTTACAGGGAAAGATGTTGTCGTAGGTGCGCTGTTAGGTGCCGAGGAGTTCGGTTTCTCCACTTCTGCTCTCGTAGCGGTAGGCTGTATCATGATGCGGAAGTGCCATTTAAATACATGTCCAGTTGGTGTGGCAACACAAGATGAATTTCTAAGAAGTAAGTTTACAGGCAAACCTGAGTATGTTGTAAACTTTATGACCTTCGTCGCAGAAGAAGTTCGAGAAATTATGGCAAAACTAGGTTTCCGCACATTCGAAGAAATGATCGGCCAAGTGCAGAAAATTAAATTCAAACGACCACATCACCATTGGAAAGCGAGAGGATTAGATTTTACGAAGGTGCTTCACAGACCTACTCCCGTTTTCCCAACTGGTTTGTTTAGATCGAAAGAACAAAACCATCATCTTGATGAACAAATCGACAATGAACTCATTCGTAAATCGAGAGCCGCCATTGATCATAACCAGCCAGTAGATATAAAAACTACGATCGTCAACTTAAACAGATCTGTTGGAACAATGTTATCTCATGAAGTTACGAAAGTACATGGGATTGATGGATTAAAAGAAGACACAATCAACATCGAGTTTACAGGAACTGCTGGCCAATCCTTCGGAGCATTTGTTACCAAAGGAATGACTTTTAAGTTAGTTGGTGAAGGGAACGATTATGTAGGTAAAGGATTGTGCGGAGGAAAACTGATCTTCCAAACACCAAAGTCAGCTCCTTACAAAGCAGAAGAAAATATCATCATAGGGAACACTTGTTTCATAGGTGCCACCAATGGAAATGCATATGTAAACGGGTTAGCCGGAGAAAGGTTTTGTGTTCGGAATTCTGGTGCCTCCGTCGTTGTTGAGGGAACAGGAGACCATGGCTGTGAATATATGACAGGTGGTCGCGTTGTGGTTCTTGGAGATATCGGAAGAAATTTTGCTGCTGGAATGTCTGGAGGAATTGCCTATATCTGGAATCCAAATGGGAACGCTCAATCCTACATTAACAAAGAAATGGTGGAACTAGAATCCTTAGAAGATATCAAAGAAATCAATGAAGTAAAAACGTTAATTGAAAACCAGAAAAAGTATACAGGCTCCGAACGTGCCTCCAAAATATTATCTTCCTGGGATTCAGAAGTAAAAAAGATTTTAAAAGTCATTCCAAAAGATTACAAAAAGGCTCTTCAAAAATTGGCCGAAGAGTCTAACAACGGTTCAGAGAAAGGCAAAAAAGAAGGAGCAGTCGCACGTGGGTAAACCAACTGGATTTTTAGAATATAAAAAAGGATACCTTCAAAAAATCGCACCTGGCGAAAGGTTAAAAAATTATAAAGAATTTGAAAAACCTTTCCCGGAAGATACTGCGAAAGAACAAGGTGCACGTTGTATGGACTGTGGCATCCCATTTTGTCATGGAGAAACGGGCTGTCCAGTTGATAACCTGATCCCAGAATTTAATGATTTTGTCTATCGTGGTCGATGGAAAGAAGCCTGGGACAATCTTTCAAAAACAAACAACTTTCCTGAATTTACTGGAAGACTTTGTCCTGCTCCTTGTGAATCGGCTTGTACACTAGGAATCATTGAACCGCCGGTTTCCATTAAGTCCATTGAACGGACGATAGTCGATCGAGCCTGGGAAGAAGGCTGGGTCATTCCGCAACCGCCAAGTCATAAATCAGGAAAAAAAGTAGCAGTTGTCGGTTCTGGTCCTGCAGGACTCTCCGCCAGTCAGCAGTTAGCAAGGGCTGGACACTCTGTGACATTGTTTGAAAAAAATGATCGGATTGGTGGACTTTTAAGATACGGTATCCCAGACTTCAAGATGGAAAAGTGGCATATCGATAAACGTGTGAAACAAATGGAAGCAGAAGGTGTGACCTTTAAAACAAATGTGAATGTTGGTAAGGATATAACCACAAAACAACTGCAATCTGATTTCGATGCGATCGTTCTTGCTTGTGGTTCAGAAGTTCCTCGAGATCTCCCTCTTCCAGGAAGAGAACTTAAGGGAGTTTATTTTGCAATGGAATTCCTTACAAAAAATAACAAGAGTGTCGCTGGCGATCAAATTGAAATTCTAAATGCAAAAGATAAGAATGTAATTGTGATTGGTGGTGGTGATACTGGTTCCGATTGTGTTGGTACTTCAAATCGTCACGGAGCGAAGTCCATCGTCCAAATCGAACTATTCCCTGAACCTCCTAAAGATCGGGATCCTTCTACACCTTGGCCGTTATACCCAAAAATGTACCGAACATCCACCTCACACGAGGAAGGTGTTACGCGAAAATGGTCAATCTCTACTCTTGGATTTAAAGGGAATGATAAAGGGGAAGTAACAGCGATTTACGGTAATGAAGTGAAAGAGGAAAATGGAAAATTCGTTCCGATTCCCGGTAGCGAATTTGAGTGGCCTGCCGATTTAGTTTTGCTTGCGATGGGATTTGTAAATCCCGTGAAGGAAGGACTTTTGCAAGACCTCCAGAGCGAAGGTTTGGTTCTCGACAACCGCGGAAACGTGAAGGCTAACTTTGGAACGCAAAAAGGTGCTTTTGCCACAAATCTTCCCAAGGTTTATGCATGTGGTGATGTCCGCAGAGGCCAATCTTTGATTGTTTGGGCTATTTCGGAGGGAAGAAAGTGTGCGGACCAGGTACACCAATTTTTAACCCAAGAGGTTGAAAATTAGTGCTGCTATTTAGAATTTGGGGCACATTTTGAACAGATTTGGTCATAACAGGGGAATGTTTCTGCCTCTGTTGTCACAATAGCCTGCTTACTGTTAAAAATTTTCTTGCAATGCCCGTAAATCAGCATAAAAATAGGAAATAGTAGCTTTATCGTGGTTAAAACGACGATTATAATAGTTAAGTAATATTGCAACATAAGAGCACACTTTTGAACCTCATTATAAAACACCATTCCTATTTCGCGATTCCTTTCTGTATGTTTCTTTTGACGTTTTCACTCTCAGCAGAAAACATCCTCTTAAAACGAGGCGGCTCTCTCAAAGGGAAAATCGTGGAACAAGACCAAAATAAAATCAAAATCCAGAAAGAAGACGGGACCATCGCAGTTGTTTCAAAAAGTGATATCCTAAAAGTCGTTTATAAAGAACACATAACTGCAGATGAAGAGGAAAAATTGCGCAAAGCAGAAGAAGCAAAAGCCCTAGCTGCTGCAGAAAAAGAACGAGTCAAAAAAGAAAAAGAAGAAGCAGAGCGATTAAAAAAGGAATTAGCAGAAAAAGAAAAGGCTGACAAAGAAGCCAACGCCAACAAATCGAAAGATGAAGCCGCGAAAAAGAAAAAAGCTGAGGAAGAGGAAAGATTAGCCGCAGAAAAACGTAAGGATCTCACCCGAGGCGGTGCCACGTGGCGCTCAGCCGTACTTCCAGGTTGGGGTCAATACAGACAAGGACGTAAATTACAGGCATTTTTATACCCCTCTCTTGTTGCTGTCGGTTTGTTTTTGACCTACGAACAAAACAGGTACTTTCTCAATGCCAAAAGAGATTACAACAATCTGGACAATCCGTACACAGAAACGGGTTATATCCGGGCGATTTTTGGTGTGGCACCACTTGTCTCAACTACTCCTGTAGATCCATTAGCCGCCTATACCGCGAATGAAATTTCCCCGTTTAAAGGCCAAAGGGAATCGGTAGAAAAACACTACCGAAACCTTCAATATGCAGGTGGGATTACCGCTGCCATTTATCTTTGGAACATCTTAGATGCGTTTTTATTCCATCCGAAAACAAACCTAGCGGACGGAACTAACGACGATCTCGAAGAAACCAAAAATCGTTTTTTTATGAAAACAGCAATGGACCAATTGGATGCTGTTCCCTACTCATCTGTTTTAGAAAGACGTTACGAACCAAAAACGAACGTCGGTTACGAATTCCAATTTTGACCCTAGGTGTTTCGACACCTACGTTTCGTTAGCCTCTACTCTCGCCAAACACGCTACAAATTTTAATGATTCTAATAATCTTTTAAGACAGTAGCATGACAAATATCAATCCTTTAGCCTACCTCCAAAACTGAGTTTTTCTTTGTGGGAATGAGCCCACTGCTTAAAAAAGGAAATGTGTGAGTAGTGGACCACTCTTCCTACTCCACTAGCTAGATTATAGGAGTGAGACATTGGCTACAGAAAAACCTCAATATGACGATTTTATCGTAAAAGGGTTTATCATTTCAGCTTTGATTTGGGGCGTTGCATCGATGTTATTCGGTGTGATCATTGCCTTCCAATTGGTTTACCCACAGCTGAACTTGGAACTACCTTTTACGAGCTTCGGAAGACTTCGCCCTCTTCACACAAACGCTGCCATTTTTGGCTTTGCACTTAGTGTAATTTTTGCCACGGCATATCACACCATCCAAAGACTCTGCCGAGTTAGAATGTGGAATGATACAATGTCAAGAGTGCACTTAGTACTTTATAACTTAACAATTGTTTTAGCGGCAATTACACTTCCGCTTGGCTATAGCCAGTCAAAGGAATATGCTGAGTTGGAATGGCCTTTAGACTTGTTAATTGTTGTGTGGTATGTAATTTTCCTAGTAAATTATATGGCGACAATTTTCACGAGAAAAGAAGAACAGATGTACGTTGCGATTTGGTTTTACCTCGCATCCTTCATTACGGTTCCCCTACTTTTTATTGTGAATAACATCGTAATCCCGGCTGGATTATTAAAATCATACTCTGTTTATTCAGGAGTTTTTGATGCTAACATCCAATGGTGGTATGGGCATAATGCGGTCGCGTTTGTTTTGACGACACCTTTCCTTGGGCTCATGTATTATTACCTTCCGAAACATATACACCAACCAATCTATTCACATAGACTTTCGATCATTCACTTCTGGTCACTGATCTTTATCTACATTTGGGCGGGGCCACACCATTTACTTTATTCTCCACTTCCAGATTGGTTGCAAACAACAGGTATGGTCTTCTCGATCATGTTATGGATGCCTTCCTGGGGAGGTATGTTAAACGGATTTCTGACATTAACCCAAGCAAAAGATAAAATCAAAGTAGATGCTACCTTGAAGATGATGCTTGCGGCTGTTACTTTCTACGGTATGTCTACATTTGAAGGTCCACTTTTGTCCATCCGTGCGGTTTCCGCATTGGGTCACAATACAGATTGGATCATTGGTCATGTGCATTCGGGTACTCTAGGCTGGGTAGGTTTTATGTCAGCAGCGGCTCTGTATTATCTCGTTCCAAGAATTTGGAATTCAAATTTATACAGCGAAAAACTAGCAAATATCCATTTCTGGTTGGGTACTTTAGGGATCCTACTCTATATCATTTCGATGTGGGTGTCTGGTATTACCGAAGGATCACTATGGAGAGCTGTTGGCGACAATGGAGAACTCATCTACAAAGACTGGATTGAAATCGTAGAATTCTTAAAACCGTACCGTCTATTCCGTGCAATTGGGGGATCATTATACTTCGTTGGTATCTTACTAATGGTATATAATTTTATCAAAACCATCCAAGCAAAAGATAGCGGATTCGTAGAACAAGACCTCAGAATAGGAGCAAGATAATGTTGTTAGGTTTTAACAAACTTTTAGACTGGTTCTCGAACATTGCTGACAAATGGGATAACAAAAGTGTCAAGTTTACTATCTACGCAACCGTAGCTGTTTTGATAGGTGGACTCTTTGAACTGATCCCGCCGTTCTTTTTGACAAAGTCAGTGGTAAAAATTGATGCCGTAAAACCTTATTCGGCTCTGGAACTCGCAGGACGTGACGTATATCAGAAAGAAGGATGTATCAGCTGTCATACGCAGATGGTACGCCCTTTTAAATGGGAAGTCGATCGATTTGATCCAACAAAAGCTTACGGGCGAAATGGTTATTCAAAAGGTGGAGAATATGTTTACGATCACCCTTTCCTTTGGGGTTCGAAACGTACAGGTCCAGACTTAGCGCACGAATCGCAGATGTTGCGTTCAGATGAGTGGCATAAAAACCATTTATTGAACCCGAGGACTCTCGGTGGGGTTCCGAAATCGATTATGCCAGCCTATCCATGGTTATTTGATGCGGATAACCTTGTTGATGCGGAACAAATCGTCTCCAACATGAAAGCACTTTCGAAAGTAGGTGTCCCATATACTGAGGAAGATTTTGCGAAAGCTGCTGAGATGGTAAAAGGGAAAACCGAAGGGGACGCCCTCGTTGCTTATCTTCAGAAACTGGGAAGAGACTCAGCTGAGTTACAGAAGTCGATCAAGTAGGTATTAGATATGAGTGATGAAGATCTACTTATTATTTATAAAGGATTGCGATTGCCACTGCTTGTTTTGGCGATCGGATACATCACCTACTACGTTTATAAAAAACGAACTAAAGAAGAAATCGAGCGTCCTGCAAAAAGAATGCTCGAGGAGGATTAATTTATGAAAGAACCGAAAGAAGTCGACGGGATTTACCAAGCGGATAATCCTATGCCCACCTGGTGGCAGTTAGTATGGCTCATCAGCATTGTGTTTTCTATTGGTTATGTAGTCTATTTCCATTGGTATTCAGAATGGCCACAGGATGTAGCATACGAAAATGAAGTGAAAGCGCATGAGTTGAAGTTCCCAACAAAAGCAAAACTTGTTGCTGTGGCAGATGGTTCCAATCCATACCGCGGCGATGCAGTGGCGATCAAAGAAGGCGAAGCCACTTACAAACAGATTTGTGCTGCTTGCCATGGCCCTGCCGCGGAAGGTGCCGTAGGTCCAAACCTTGTAGATAAGGATTGGATCCACGGAAACACCGACAAAGAAGTTTACAACAACATCATGGAAGGCATAGGGCCAGAACGCCAAAAGCTAAACCGCGGTGGTATGCCTGCTTGGAAAGGCCTTGGAGCTGAAAAAGTATACGCTGTGATGGCTTGGCTAGCTACTAAAAATGATACGATGGTAAAGGCAAAGTAAAATGATCATTTCAAGACCACAAACTGGTAAAATTAGAACACGCAGAAATTTTGTAATGAGCTTTCTCGTTATGCTCTTTCTCGGAGCTCCTTGGGTTGTACTTCCTTCTGGGACGCCCTTGATACGCTTAGATATTCCTAATCGTATGTTTCACCTATTTGGTGGTCTTTTTATTCCACAGGAAGGTCTCATCCTGTGGTTTTTCCTTTTAACCATGGGACTTTCACTTTTCTTTTTCACTTCTGTGATCGGAAGGGTCTGGTGTGGCTGGGGTTGTCCTCAAACCATCTATACTGATCTTTTTGATCGCATAGGCAGGATGATTTTAGATTCCAAATACGGAAAAAAAGACGCACCGACTTTTAAAAAATATTTGGTTTATAGTATTTGGATGGCGATTTCCTTTATCGCCTCCTTTCATTGGATCGGCTACTTTATCAGCCCATACGAGATGGCCACTGATTTTGCCAATCTCACGTTTGTATCCAAAACATATCCATATTTTATAGCATTTTTTACGATCGCTATGTTTGTCGATATCGGTTTTATCCGAGAACAGTTCTGTAAGTATGCTTGCCCATACGCAAGATTCCAAACAATCCTTATGGACGAACATTCTTGGAATGTTACATATGATTACAAACGAGGGGAACCAAGACGAGATGGCAAAACCAAAATTGGAGATTGCATTTCCTGTAACATGTGTGTGGTGGTTTGCCCAACGGGGATTGACATTCGCGATGGATTACAAGTAGGTTGTGTTGCCTGCGGGAAGTGTGTCGATGCTTGTACGACCATTATGGCAAAAGAAAATAAAAAAACATTGATCGGATATTTTTCTCTCGACCAAATAGAAACAAAAGCACCTGTTAAATGGGTTCGACCAAGAACAGCAATCTATGCGATATTACTTTTAATCGTGGTTTCGGCTGCGACTTACAAATTGATCACCCGAGTTCCCATGTCCATGATTGCAGCTGGGAATAAATCCATGCCACCGATCGTTTTGCCTGACAATAAGGTTCGGGCATTTGTTGCCCTACGGATTCAAAACATTGCACCAAATCCAGCTACCTTTGCCTTAGAAGCATTTGATACTCGGCACCAAAAAGAAATGTTAATCCGATCGGGGGAAGGCAAACAACTGACTTTAAATTCTGGTGAGATCCGAAGTTTTTCTGTCGTATTGGAAACACAAACTCTCTCAGAAGCTGAGCTAAAAGAAAAATATATACCTGGAATGATTCGACTAAAAAATGTAAATCAGCCAGATTATAAAATAGAAAAGGAATTATCCCTGACAATTCCAGGAGATTAAAATATGTTCCAAGACCTACACCCATCCCTTCGAAACGTAATGTATGCCGTCATCATTTCTTTTATCGCACTTATGGCAGCGACTTTTTATACCATTAGACTCACATATCAAAATTTCGAACCGGTATTGGACAAAAACTATTATGAAATAGGACTTAACTACGAACAGGCGATCAAAGACCAAAAACTATTGATAGCCGATGGTTATAGTCTCGAATTGACAGTGGATGATGGGAGGGCTATCCTTTCAGAAGGTCCAAAGCAAGCAACTGTCCGAATCCTAAAAGATGGGAAAATGAGCGAAGCGGCGTCAGTCAATTTGATCCTAGAACGTGCTGCTACCGTCAAACAAACCGTAAACTACGCGTTATCTAAGGATGTATCTGGAAAGTTTGTCGGAACTATTGACTTAAAGGGGATCGGCAGTTGGAATACGAGAACGATTGCCAATATAAATGGGAAAGTGTTCGAAAAACAAGGGAACATTTCTGTAAGATAACCCATGAAAATCAAAGAAAACGATGCACAAACAGTAACGAGTTGTGATCATTGTGGCAACCCGTTTGTTTATGTAAAAATCAAAGCCCAAATTGAGGGTGAAGAGAAATACTTTTGCTGCGAGGGCTGTGAGACTGTCTATTCTTTGATTCGCTCGCTAGCGGGTGATAAATACTATTCCTTAAAAGGTTCACAGACTCTTGATCCGATTGTTTTCGAAGAATATGCAGAAGAGCAAAATGTCGATAGCGATCTTATCTATTCTCGATATGTAAGAGAAACCGATGGTTTCTCGGAAGTCCTCATCCAGATTACAAACATACATTGCTCTGCTTGCGTTTGGTTAAACGAAAAAGTTTTGTCCGAAAAAGCGGGGATCCAATCGGCGCATATCAATTTTGCCTCAGGCAGAGCAAAAGTAGTTTTTGACCCTAAACAAATCAAACTCTCAGATATTTTAAAAACGATAAGGGCGATCGGATACAAACCTCAACTTTATTCACCTGGACAATCCACAAACAAACATAGCCAAAACTTAAAGTCTCTTTTTCTTCGTATTGGTGTCGCTGGATTTGCATTTGGCAACATGATGGTATTGAGTGTGGCACTTTACAGTGGTTATTTTACAGGAATCAATGCTGATCTAAAGAGATTGTTTCACTTTGCATCTTGGTTTTTTGCAACTCCAGCGTATCTATATTCTGGTTATCCTTTTATGAAAGGATTTTTTACGAGCATCAAACAAAAGACCCTCACGATGGATTTTTTATTATTTTTTGGTATCTCACTCGCATACTTTTATTCTGTATATGTCACCCTAACGGACCGAGGCGAAGTTTATTTTGATTCCGTTGCGATGATTTATTTTTTTATTTTGATCGGAAAATATTTTGAGGAAAAATCTAGATTACATGCTTCCGAAAAATTAGAAACCATTCTTTGTAAATTGCCAGAACGGTCGATTCTCATCCGAAATGGTGAGGAACAGGAAGTTCCGAGTGAGTCAATTCAGTCTGGTGATAGGATCAAAGTTTTGCCCGGTATGCGTGTTCCCATAGACGGTCTTATCGAATCCGATTCCTTACAAGTGGATGAGTCTTTTTTGACAGGAGAATCAAGGCCGATTGAAAAACGAAAAGGTGATACTTTACTTGCAGGTTCATTGGCACTCGACAGTCATGTGACCTTAATCGCGAAAACAGACTATCATGCCTCCACTCTCTCGTCTCTAAAACTTAGAATGGAAGAAGCGTTATTGACCAAACCCAAAATACAAATTTTAACCGAAAAAATAGCCTCATATTTCATCACAACAGTTTTTTGTATCTCTCTATTAACGCTTGTTGGTTGGATGATGGTAAGCAATGGAGATTTGGAACGATCATTGATTTATACCATTTCCGTATTAATCGTTGCCTGTCCATGTGCCTTAGGAATTTCCGTACCAACAGCACTAGTGATGAATCACATTCTAAATTCTGAAAAAGGTGTTCTACTAAAAAACCCTAGCGTAGTCGAACCTTTGTCCAAAGTTAGCCAAATCTTTTTAGATAAAACTGGCACTTTAACAGAAGGAAAGTTTTTAGTAAGAGAATGCTCGATAGATATAAGTTTTTTTCCTCTCATTTATATTTTAGAAAAACAAGTAAACCATCCACTTGCAAAGTCAATTGTCAAGTATCTCCAAAGACAAGACGGAACTATTGCATCAAAGAGTAAAGAGATCCAATTGATTTCTTTTTTAGCCATCCCAGGGAAGGGAATCAAAGCAATTGTTCTACAGGGTTCAGAAGAAAACAAAGTATTAGTCGGCAATTCTTCCCTTCTTTTAGATGAGGGGATCGAATCTCAACATGAATCTGGAACGGGTTCGGTTGTACATTTTGCGATTGACCATGACTATAAAGGTTTTTTTCTGTTAGCTGATGAAATAAGACCGGAAGCTAAAGACTTTATTTCTAATCTAAATAAAATTACTCCAAAAATCTGCATCTTGTCTGGCGATGCAGAATCTCCAGTCGAAACGACCGCAAGGAAGTTAGGCATTCAAAATTTTTATGCCAATCTTCGTCCAGAAGACAAAAGAGAATACATCCAAAGGGCGCAAGGCGAAAACCAAACAGTTATTATGGTAGGAGATGGTATAAACGACAGTATATCACTTGCAAGTGCAGATGTTTCCATATCGCATACAGAAGCAGAGGATCTCTCGTTAGAAAAAGCAGATGTTGTTTTAACCTCTGGAAATTTAAACGGGATTTTATTTTCTCTACTTTCAGCAAAAAAAACAAGACAGGTGATCATCCAGAATATCATCATTTCTCTTTGTTATAATTCGATTATGTTGCCACTCGCTGTATTTGGGCTTATGTTGCCTGTCATATGTTCTGTTTTTATGGCCGCCTCTTCTCTTACAGTTCTTATCAATTCGTTATCACTCAGAATGAGGATTAAATAATGGAAGCACTCTACCTTACGATCCCAGTGGCTATGGCCATTGCCTTATTTTTTTTAGCGGTCTTTTTAAAGGCTTATAAAAGTGGTCAGTTCGATGACATTGAATCGGCGAAGTATCGCATTTTTTTCGAAGATGAGTTTCCTAAATCGGATCAAAAGTCAGACAAAACATAATGGAAACTGAACTTATAGGACTTGTTACATCTACATTTTTATTCGGACTTACAAGTTCTGTGCATTGTGTTACGATGTGTGGACCTCTCGTCTGTGTGATACAAGCCGGTAACCCGAACAAAGTAACTTCTATTCTTTACCAAATAGGACGACTTACCTCCTATGCCCTGTTAGGCGGGATTTTGGGTATGATCGGAAAAGGAGCTAATGCCTTAGGTGAGATGAAAGAAATCCAAGGATTGTCCGCATTTTTATCTCTTTTTTTATTAGGAATCGTTGGAATCCGTTTGGTCTTTTGGAATTCAAAATTGGCATTCTTTCCATCGTTTCAGAAATATTTAACTCCACTATTTAATTTCTTCCGAGAAAGAAATCAAATTTGGGCACTAGGCCTCTTCCTTGGACTTCTCAGCTCCTTTTTGCCATGCGGGATTCTTTACCCAGCATATGCGGTTGCTTTCGCAAGTGGGAATTTAGATAGTGGAACTCTCGTTATGGTGAGTTTTTTCCTAGGAACATTCCCTGCCTTGTTTGGATTCAGCATGGGAATTGGTTGGTTGCAGCGGAACATACAGCCTAAGTATACTCAGTATGTAGGAGTCGCTCTAATCCTCGTATCTCTGGTATTTTTAGTCCTTCGCCTAACTCATACCGTTCATTCGGAAAATTGCGAACACCCGGAAACGAGTCTCTATCTGCCTTTTTAGTGAAGGTATTTTCTTCGATAGGTTTTGGCGAGCTCTTCGCTGATGGATTTCGCTGGTAGAACCGCCACAAGCTTTTTCCCGAGTTTTCTGCGGTGTGTGAGAAGCCACTTTCTAAAATTACCCTTTTCTTCATCGGGACCCAACAGAAGAACTTCAGCAGATGACTCTAGCGAATCTGCGAGTTCGTCAAAATACTTTGTTTCATTTGTATTTTGGATTTCTAATTCTCGCGAAACTGAATCGGAATAAGCGGAAAATCCGATCATCCTTGCCTTTTTATTTTCAAGATACACCACACATGAAGTCATTTTTTTCACCTTTTTCCGTTCAAATTGTACCTAATCTACGGATAAAAGCTATTAAAAAGATATAAGGTGAGGTCAAAACCAGGTTGATTTTTATCAATCCTCTGCTAGGTAGAGGAACGGGTCAGAATCAAATTCCTCTAGCAAAACACTAACATTGTTCGTTAATTCTTCTGCGCTGAAAACATAACTGACGTTTGCATAATAGCCAAGAATGCCAAATAATAAAATGGCAAAACTTCCTAATATACGATTTCGGTTCCTTTCTTTTTGAAATCTTCTTTGAGAAGTATTTTGTATTCGATTTTCAAGATTTTTATCTTCGAGTAATTCTTCCCATTTTCTTTTGTTAGGTTTCATTTTATAAATCTCCAATTAGGTTTTCACGAATCCAAACTTTTGCTCGAAACAATCGAGATTTTACAGTTCCCTGTTTGATGGATAGTTCAGATGCGATTTGCTCCATCGATCTTCCTGCTAAATATAATGTCAGCGGTCTATGGTACACGGATGGAACTTTTTGAAGAAGGGATAAAATTTGTGAAGTGTCGAGTAAAGAATCACTTTCTTCTTTTACAACTTCGGTAAACATACCCGAGTCTAGATACTTTTTTGCTTTCTCTTCTTCTTTCAGCCGTTTTGTATTCATACGATTTGTTTCGTTTTTAGCGATCGTATAGATCCAAGTCGAGATTTTAGAATCTCCTCTAAATTGACCTTTTTTTAAAGCTTTAAAAACACGAAAGTAAACTTCTTGAAGTACGTCTTCAGTAGAATCGTCAAAACGATCGATGAGATTTTCACCGATCGTTTTAAGAACTAACAACTTCGTATCTTTAAGAACCAACTCAAAATCTGTATCAAGATACTTTGTTTCCACGGATTAAATCTTAGTCTTCTGGTTTAAACTTTTTTGAAAACTTTTCAACCAATTCGGCTAATTTTTCTCTTTGTTCTGGTTTCAAAACAGCATGAAATTCAATCATCTTAGTTTGGAAAAATTTTCGCATCTCGATATGTCGAACGTCTTGTTCCGAACTAAGTTTCTCTAATGATTTTACGTCTACAGTATCTTTTCGAATTTGTGAAATCACTTCGGTCATCCAAGCATCACGTTTTGGTTTCAGCTCTTTGTGTTTGGCGATCAATTCTGTTTTGATGGATTCTAGTTTCGCCTTTTGGCTATCATCTAAATCTAATTTAGATGTAAGTTTGTCGGCAACCCACTCCATTCGTTTTTCAAAATTGTAGTGACCTCTACAATTTGATGCGAATACAAATCCTATCATTGCAACGATGGAAAACAGAATGACCTTCGAAAGTTTTAATGTTTTATACACTACCATTTCTCCTTATTTTCAATTATGTGACCTGGTAGTTTGGAAAAAGTTCCCGAAAGAAAAAATTATGCGTGTTCGGTAAGTTTGTAGTTCGCGGAAATATGTGCTATTATCTCATTTTTTTTTGATTTTTTTAGAACCATATTCTCAATTTTGAGGTCACCGATATCTTCCATCACTCTTGTAAGGATTTCTTCTTTGACTGCCTCTGTCAACTGCCCTTGGAGTAAAAAGCCAGTGTAGTGATAGTTCATATATGACGAGGATTGAGCGACTTCCAAGGTTTCCCAAGTATTTCCCGAAATTTGTTTGGTTTCAAAATTGATTTTTACGATGCCTAAACGCGCCGAATAATATTCTAAAAAATACAGTTCATCTTCCTTAAAATGAAAATCAAGTGCGGAGGAAATCCTAGAGAGTTCCCCCACTTTTCTAACAACCACTCGATTTGCTCCCTTTTGGTAGTATTCTAACATGCGTTATCTTTTTTTAGCCAATCAAAACACTTTTGCCTTTCCAAACTTTTGCGTCAGCTTCTTTTTCAATAAAATCAGCACAGTCCAATCTTGAAATTTTGCCAGCTTTCACATTTTCTAAGTTCTGAAGGCAACGATATACAGTAGTTAATGGACCATCTGAAAGAAAGCCGGGACGAACTATAGTCCAATCTAACTTAGATTCTTTTACGAGGTTTTCTTGGCGGTTTTTGTCTTTGTATATTTTTGATAGAAGTAAAGGTTTAAATATATTATCATAAAGAAATCCACCGTGACCAGCACTCTCACCTGCACCAACACCTGTTACAACCAACAAATATGCATTCGGATTCCATCCAAGCAAGGTATCGATGAGGATTTTTGTGGCACTACTAAAAAGGGTAACTTCTCTCCAAGTGATCGAATGACCAATGGTTAGCACAACCGCCTTTGCTGATTGAACAGTTTCTTTCACCTTTTCTTTGTCGAGGGCTGATCCCAGAATTTGAGTTAGGTTTTCACTCTGTGGGAAAGGAAGAGGATTTCTAGAAAGAGTTTTTACCTTCCAACCTCTTTCCAGGGCAACCGATACAGTCGAGAGCCCGATCCCTTTGGATGCTCCAATAATGGCAATAGATTTTTGATTCATTTCACTAGTCTCCTGCAATGAATGTAGTTATCATCCATTTCTGTTTTTTCTTTTCAAAAAAAATTCTATAATCAAGAGGACTTCGCAGATACGTATCGCAAATAAATCCAGTCGTTCCATCAGCCAAACAAACCTTTTGCCATTGGCAATCTCCAGAAGATGGATATTCCGTTGTATAATCCAATCCGACGACCGTATACGACAACTTGTTCAGAACCTTGGACGAGATATTTGGTTTTTCGCGAACATTTACATTTTTTCCACTAACGAGCGAATAGGCGGTGGGGTCCAAATCTTCAGGAAAATTTTCAAATAGGAAAGGAGAAACAAAATTCCCTTCTCTGTTTAGAAAATAACCTAACTTTAGCGTAGAGTCTAAAATCTTCCAGACTGGAGAGTCCTTTGGTTTTTTATCGAGTTCGAAGTTTTGAATAAAATTATTTTTCCCTGAATCCGCTCCAAATGAAAATTGAATTTTTGGATCTATTGTATTCAATAGAAAAACCTCATCCTTGGTTTTTATCGCCTTAAGTAGCTGAGTTTTAAACAAGACAAAGGATGAATCTTTTGAAGATTCATCCTTTGGTAGAATGGTCTTCGCACGGAACGGTTCACAAGGAAGAATCAAATGAAGGGGGAACAGAAAAACGAAGATGAGGACTAACGGTTTCATTTAGCAATTATTTACTTTTGCCGTAGACAAATTCAATTCAAATTATATTCAGTAAAACCATGAAGAACAAAGAATCTCTTTTTCAAGAAATGAGAAGTCGAAAAAATAATTCCACTGAAGACGCCTTCGCATTGTACGATTCCTTAGAGACTGTTGGTGTATCATTTATGATGGGAAACTGGAAGGGGTCTGGTTTTCACACTGGACATACCATGGACGGTGCGCTAGAAACATTTAACTGGTACGGAAAAAGTTTTGAGGACCCAGAAAATGTACACCCCCTTGTTTTTAAGTCCTTTGGAAAATCTAAATTCAAAGTGAATCCAGGTAGGATGCCAGTTCGACTAGCAACACTTATCCCTTCGACAAACCTTTGGCCATTGAAGTATGTCTTTTTGTGCATTCGTTTTTTATTCCAAACCTCGAAATCGAAGGCGAGGGTTCGTATGACCGAATTCCGGGGCAAACTTACGGCAACGATGGTTTATGACCAATTGCCAATCCATGATGTTTTTCGAAAGGTGAACGAAACGACTCTCTTCGGATGTATGGATTTTAAAGGGATGAAACAACCCTTCTTTTTTGTCTTGGAACGTGAGTTGGCAGAAAAATAACCATAGAGACATAATTTTTTTCTTTAGAATCCCACAAATAGACCGATGAGAAGTGTATGGACGTTACCAGTTTGCCTTCTCTACAGTCTGTTTTTTCTCGGATAAAAGAGCTCTCAAATTTGGTCCAAAATCCCACAAATGCCATTTCCTTCCCCGAAATGATCGAAAAGGAATGGAAAAAAGAGAAAATCGAGCCCGAAACAAAAACGGTAACTCCTGCTCAAAATCAAAATTCACAAGCACCAAAGAACCGTGAGGACAACCTCATTTCCTTTATTGAAAAAACTGCATTGGACAAAGGAGTAGATCCTAACCTTGTGAAAGCGGTAATCAAAACTGAATCTGGATTTAAAGCGAATGCGGTATCTCCCAAGGGTGCGCTTGGCCTTATGCAACTTATGCCTTCGACAGCTGACTTGTTAGGTGTGGAAGACCCACTTGATCCTAAAGAGAATGTTGTTGGTGGAACGACCTATTTAAAAGACATGTTATCGAAGTTTGGTGACACAGAAAAAGCACTCGCCGCATACAACGCAGGCCCAGGTGCAGTTCAAAAATACAAAGGTGTCCCACCCTATCAAGAAACTCAAAATTACATTACGAAAGTAAAAGAAAATTATAAAAAATTTTCAAACTAATTTTTTGGCAAGATTCTTTAACTTCTGGATCGCAGTCTTAAAAAACTGAGAATTTTTCATTCTGTTTATTTCGGATTTTTGAATATAGATCAAGGCTTCCTTATCGAACAAAAGAATCTCGTAGTCGATCGAAATCATTTTGATTTTTGATGGCACTTCATTAAAATAGAAAATTGGATCTAAAGAAGGAAAATGAAAAACGTCATTCTTCTTAAAACTTGATTGAGAAACTTTTAATTTAGGAGTAAATATTTCTCCAGTTTCGGTTTGAAATTTTATACTTTGGAATCGGATTACACAATACGTGTTTAGCGGATCAATTCGAATCGTTTTGATGGGTAATTTCGGATCAACTTCGAATGTAAAAGAACATTGTTCGGTTGAAATCTGAATTTTTGAAGATCTTTCTTCTGAAAATCCGAGCCCAACATCATAAAACATCTGGCAGTATAAATTTTTAAACTTCGATGCAGTGATGTCTGGACCTTGGAGTAACAATCCATACTCTATTAGCAATTTATCATACTTAGTTCTTAATTCTGAATCAGTAATTTTATCGTCTGCAAATTGTTCAAACTCGGTCAATCCATCGATGGAATACTTGGATTTCGTACTCCAATTTTTTAGGTAATAATTCGATTTTTCACTTTTCCAAATATAGGAATTATGACCCCAATTGATCGCCTGATATTGTTTAGACCAAGCCAAAGTTTTATTTAATCTGAGTATCTGATCTGAAAAATCAGCATCAGCCGGAAAATAAAAAGTCCCCTTATCACTTTCTTTTTTTAGATTTTTCCATCGCAAACCTTTTTTGATCAAGGTTGTTGGAACCATACACGACGAACCAATGTTACCCTCCGCGCGATATATAAAGGTTCCCTCTTTTTCGAGTATTGTGTATGGTTTTTCTGTCCAAACTTCACCGATATCTTTCTGTGGAAATGGTGAAAATGGGGACAGTTGGCCAAGTTCAGGAAAAATAGAAAAAAGGTTTAGCATTTCTAAATCCCAACCTGGAAGATACTCTAAGTCATTTTCAGAAAAACAAACGAACTCTCCTTTAATCTTATCCAGGGGTATGTTAAACGCTTCGCCTCCGATATTTTCATCTAAGAGAATGATCTCAATATTTGGATAGTATTTACTAATTACGCTAAGCCAGTGGCGACTATTGTCGGTAGAACCATTATCAATTATGAATAATTCAAATTTCGATCGAGTATTTGCTAGGATAGACAAGACGGTCCCGCGTAGTAATGTTTCTCGATTCCAGTTTAAGACGATGATAGATAACTTGACGCGATGATTTTCTAGCATGGAATTATGTATTTATATTTAACTATCCGTGAAAGGAATGAAACTAAAAACGATTGTAAAACAATCCTATTCTTCTTTTGATTTTTGTCTTTAATTTTAGGGCAATTTCGGATTTATATTGCTCGATAACAAAGTCAGGGAAATATCTCTTTTTTACCAATTCTCTTTCGATCGGAACTAATTTATTTGCCATTTCTGACATACTAACTCCCGTCATATTGTGAATCGCCGTAACCACAGGATAATGTTTAATCATTTTGTTTTTCCCGATAATTGCTCGAATCAGAAATTCATAATCGGAACATACTTTCAAAGATTCATCATAATAACCAATCTCTTCAAATAAAGCTCGTTTGATAAACTGAACCTGATGGCAAATCATATCTTCTAAAAGCAAAAATAAATCTACCTTGCTCTGAAATATTTTTTTGCGATAACGGTTGTTTTTTTCTAGCATCACATCCCCGTAAAAAATGTCCTCGGTCGGATTGTACTGAAAGATATTTTCCAATGAATCTTTATTAAAAAGAAAATCACCACTATTCAAAAAAAGAATATAATCTCCCTTAGCATTTTTGATTCCCTTATTTTGCGCATTGTAAATTCCTTTATCTTTATTGGATTCCCAATAAGAAAAGTATTTCGAATTGTTTTTTAAGAAGTCAAGGCTTCCATCATTTGATTTACCATCTATGACTATATGTTCAAAATCTTGAAAGGACTGCTCACGTACACTTTTGAAAGTTTTTTTGAGACCCTCTTCGTCATTTAAATTAATAGTAATGATGGACAAACGTGGATTTTTACGAGATTTATTTTGGAGTTGTCCCATCAAACCATTGATACTATTTTAGTATCCATTCGCAAGAGAAATAAAGGTAGATCTAATCTCAAAAATTTCTCTTTTCAAGGGAATCTATACCTCCCTTTCCTTTAATGATTTTACTTTGCCAGCCCCAGGATGAAAAAGGATTATCGATTTGATTTTAGGAAATTCGTTTAGCTCCCTCTAAGAAAACCATGATAGATTTTTTTCCGATTTTTATACTGCAGGCCTTCATGATTCAGTTTCTAGTCTTCTACGGTGCTGGAAATTTGTTCATACGTCTTTTTTTTTCAAAATCTAAAACATTTTCGATTCATTACATCCTATTTTTAGGCCTATTTCTATTGATTACGGTTCTTTCTTTATTACATCTCTTCCTCCCGATCAACGGGAAAATCTCATGGCCATTCGCCCTCCTCTTTTCGATCATTTCCCTTTTAGATCTCAAAAACAAGATTTTTATAAAACAACGAACGAAGAGATTATTTTATTTCACAATTTCCCATCTGTTTTTATTTCTTACGATTCTCTCTATTCTTGGATCTTCAAAGTATGAAAACTATGATTCCGGTTTGTACCACTTACAGGTAGTAAGGTGGTTCTCTGAATATCCGATCATTCCTGGTATTGGAAATCTTCATACTCGTTTGGCTTTTAATAGTCCATGGTTTTTGGTCCCAAGCTTTTTCTTTCCATTAGTCAAATCTGGGTATATTCATTACTACGCAATTTCGTTCTGGTATTTTGTGATCATGAGTTATCTCATTACTAACTGCATAAACTATATGTTTCACAAATTGAATCATTTGATTTTCTACTTAAATTTTATTTTATTTTTCTACTTTTTACATCTCCCATTGTTTATCATTTCGATTTCACCAGACAGTATCGCTTACTGTCTGACAATATTTATAATAACGGAATCATTTAGTCTATTTATTTCCGATAAGAACGTTTATCGTGTGATATCACTTGTTGTTCTCTCAGGACTACTCGTAGCAATTAAGATATTGGCCGTTCTTTGTATTTTACCATTATTTTTGTTATTATATACTCATCTCAAAATTAGCAGATTTTCATCCGAATTCAGACGGAGTTGTTTCTTATTGCTCTTCTTTTTTAGCTTGTACAGTATCAGGGGTTATCTGATGTCTGGGTATTTCTCTTATCCATTGGTTTTTTCCTTTGGTGATGTAGATTGGAAAATTTCCAACGTTTATAGAATGAGTGAGGCATTAGAAATTAAAGCATATGCGAGACATCCAGGACCTGGGTACCTAGCCTCCTTGGATCAACCAATTTCAGAATGGTTTCTTTACTGGAATGAAACCTTTGGCATCCACACAATTTCCTATTTTGTGAAAATAGGGATAGTTATGTTCGTTTTGTTTGTTACAGGCGGTTTTATATATCGCAATAGCGAATATCGTAAATTTATGTTATTCGGAATATTTTTGATATTTGGAATGATTGTGTGGTTTTTTATGGCACCAGATCCAAGATTTGTGCAGGGTTTACTTGTTTTTTTTGTTTCATTTAACACATCTTATCTAGTTTATAATCTATTTAAAAAATTATTTGTGGGTCGCCTATTTATTCCCATTCTTGGGATCGGCTTTTATTTAATTTTCTTTCTCTCTAATTCTGGTGTTCGTAATCCACATACACCAGATAAAATTCCGACAATAACTTCAATTTCCTTTCGCGTATTAAATGGAATTATTTATATACCAGAATCGGGTGCGGAACAGTGCTGGAATCATGAATTACCTTGTGCCCCGTATAAAAATCCGAAATTAGAATTTCGTGGGTCTGATCTGTCGGATGGTTTTAGAATACGACCCGAAAAATGAAAACTTAAAATCTATTTTTGATCAATAGAAAATCACCATAGTTTATTTCGAAAAGATTTATATTGTTTCTTTTATTTAAGAGTTCACCAAAAAAAAGAACAGTCTCCTTATTTTTAAGAGTTGAAATCTTTGGTCCTTCTTCAGCAGTATTGGACCGATTCTGAGAAAAAAAGTATACCTCCAAATCGTAACGTCCAAGTATCGAAATTCGATCAAAGGTTTCTTTTTCTATTTTACCCGATACATCGACTTCACTAAGAGTTAATCCTTCTTTTAGATTTAGCAGAACATCATCCGAAGAATGAGGAAGTTTATAAATAATTGCATTTTCTAGATTTTTCGGAGGAGGACCAAAAGTAGATTGATCCCCTAACGTAGATGGACCTCCCATAAATAAAACTGAAATATTTTTATCATCACATTTTAAGGAGGCGACAACAAAACAGGCAGTCCTCATCAATTTACCAATTTCCGTTGCTTTTGTCGTCATTCGAAATTTATTGTCTTTGTCTGGAAATTTTGAATTTATAAGTTTTCCATATCCCCAATGATCTCCGTATACTGGATTCATCAACCTCTCGCTATTCCAACCGTAAAAATTAAATTCTGAATCGAGAATTACTATCGCGTGTCGTATTCGATTAAAGTTAGACATGAAACAGGTTAACAAGACAAGACCCGCTAACAGCCGAAAGGGAAACTTATATCTAAACAAATAGATTGCTTTCAGAAAAATAATAATATTAAGCGGAAGGTCGACCCAGATATAGTCGCGATAGATATCCCTTGTACCAACACAAAAATGAAGCATCAGAATTAAGTCTAGAGTTCCGACTAAAATTATATCGAGTAACCTACGTTTGGGATTCGAATTGAGTAAAACTAAAAAAGAGAGGGCTAAGTTACATATCATTTCTACATAGAATTCTCGAAAAATATCACGATCAAAAAATGTAGAAATTTGTGAACTTAGAGATAAGCCATTGTATGTCTCTCGTAGAAATACAATTCTGAAATCATATAGCAAATAGTCAAAAGATGTTCCAAAATCCAGACCAATGAAAAAATGAAAAAGAAATGAGATTAATATACCTAAAGCTAGGAAACTATTTTTCAATGACATTAAAGAATACGAATATTTCAATTTAACAAATCTACTTGTCGGCAACACAATCAAGAGAAAAGAAAACAGTACGGATGCTATAATATAAGTTAGAAACAGGAAAAAGAATTTATTGTAGGTAAACTGAGATTCTGATGCAAATGTTGCAAATCCCATAGGGATTTTTTTGTTTAAAGAAATTCCCGTAAGAAATAAAAATATAGCCAGAGCGACTAAATGAAGCGAAAAGCTTAGAAGCTGAATTTTCCTTTTATTTTGAAAGGCAACCTTCCCCGAATTTCTACTGAGAATGTTATAGAATATTAGAATGATAATTAGAAAAATTGACTGAATTTTAGTTAACAAAGCCAATCCAAGAAATATACCCGAAATGAATCCAGAGAAATTATTGTCTCTCTGCAAAGTCCAGAAAGCAAGTACGAGAAAAAAGATAGAGTACAATTCAGTTCGAATCAGCGCGGAATGATAAAATAAACCTACCTGTGTAAACGCAAAAATTAAAAATAGAAAATTGATTTGTTTATTGGTTGTTCTGCTTTTTTTCCTGAAAATATCCGCGATCAAAAAACAAATTGTCAAAACGAGAAAAGGACTAAACCATCGGTTTACTTCTGTTAATTTATACAATGGAAAAAGTGGATTTATCGCTTGGTAAAAATCATTCACACTCCATGAAGTTATTATGCCAAAACTTATTAATAGATTTTGATAATGATACAAAATGAAATACAAGCCGAAACTTGGATGATTGATATGTGTAGGGATATGATTAGAATGAAGACCAACTAAATCAAGAGTGACCGTATGATCCATATCCCACATAAAATAATAGGGATAGTTCGATTGGAAAAAAACACAAATGAAATACAAAAGAACCGAAAATAGAAGAAATGGAATGTTCAATCCAGTATCAAAGCGTTTAAGATCAAATCGTTGGTGCCCTATTTTTAAATTCATATTGAACGTCCTTTACGATTTTTTCTATTTTCCTATATTCTGACTTTTTGATGCAGAGCCTCTGACTGATTCAAATTTTCAGAGCTTTTATTTAAAATAAAAAAATATATTATCCAGGCAACAAGTATAAAACTCAAACAAGATGCTTTTATTGATTAAATTTTATACTGGAATCGGTTTCATGAAACCTTCACATAACTAACGTAACCCGATATTATCGAAAAACTAATTCAAGTTTTGGTTTACTTTTGAATTTTTCTTTTCCTTATCAATACCATTCTCATGAACTTCACCCAAAAACTGTAATTATTTTGATTGATTAATTTTTTAGTTGTCTCTCGTTCAAAATTATCGAGCGCGTCTTCGAGAAGAGCATCGTGCATAGGCCGAATGAAAATTGGCCATAAGATAATCGCCAGGCCTTGCAGATCAACATCGATCACATGACGCGCAAGAAAGACTCCCTTGCCTTCGTCGACTAATTCAAAATAATGAACACCCACAAGACCTCGAGAAAGTTTCTCATTTTCAAATACAAATGTTGTTCTCGTCCCAGGCTTATGTTCGATAACCTTATAACGGATAGGCCCATGCCCCCCGCGACCTAGATTTTCTTTAGGTGCATCTAATCTAATTACAGGCCATGCATGTTTTGGCCAAAGGCGATCTTTTTTTGTCGCAAGGCTTTCGAAAACCTGAAATGTGGTTTCCGAATCCGAGAGAACACGACGTTCATGTATATTTTTAACTCTCACGAGTCATCATGATAAAGCCATGATAGAAAATTACGATCTAAAAAAATCCTTCCTTGCGAGAATTGGAAAAATAGAAAGAAAACGAACAACTGAATTTTGATATCGTCTCTATCTAATGCGTATATTTTAAAGTCTCAAGGTCGGACGAAAAATGACGAAAGAAATCTAATTGTTAATTGATTTAGGAGTGCCTCTACTTCTCAGGTTGAAAACTAAGATTGTTTGACCGCAAACCAATGAAATATCCTTTTTCTACTTTGAAAGTGGTACCTTACAGCAGTATTATTTAATCAAAGGGATACGTCACATTTTCCAGTAGATAGGAGAACATAGTTTTTGCGAATCTTTTGAAATTTAAAGGGAAATATAAATCAATTTGAATTCATTGAAACTGTAAGTGACGTTAAACTCAGTAAAAGGACCGATATCCAAATTGATTTTGTAAGCTCTTCATATAATGGTGATACCCATTGGTAAAGGCTAAAGACAGCCAAGACTCGTTTGATTTCTTTACGATGAAATCCAAACTTGGCATAGTCTTCAAACGTTCGAGAAGTGCTTTTTGAATCAGAATGGAATCATCACCAAGCGAAATCAAACCTAACACCCTACCACCTTTTTTTCCAAGCAGAGATTTTTGGATGAGCAGTACGTCTTGGGGCCAAATACCAGTTACGTACTGGAATGTTTTGGGGTTTTCATTTGGCATTTTCAAGTAATGAGTTTTAGTTTCTGTCATGAAATACAAAGCATAGGAAAACTCTTTCGGCAAATAGATTGGGTCAGATTTAAGGATGCTGGCTTGCCCAAACGCCTTCGTAATTGAGTTCGTCTTTATTTCCCAAGGTTCTTTTTCAGATTTTGTTAAATCACGATAGATAAAAAATATAGAAATGCCAACTAATATGAGTGTTACGACAGAAGCCGTGTAGGTATTTAATTCTTTTTCTGTTTTTAGTAGAATATGCCCGAATCCCAAAACTAGAAGCGGTAAAATAATGAACTTAACTAAGGTCATCCACTCGCCAAACAAGGCACCAACTGAGTTTTCGCCAAAAAATTGAAAGTAGGAGATTAATATCAAACTGATGATAAAAAAGACGAGATACGATGACACAAAGATAAACGGAATGTTTTTCTTTTTATAGAAAACGGATGTTTTTTTCGCCTGCTTTCTGGCACCACGGATTCCAGAAAATATTACAAAGAATGAAAATCCTAAAAAAAACATAGTAAAGCTCGAGAAAAATGCGAGAAGAGTGAGCGTTGGAAAAACTATAAGATCTGTTAGTTTTTCAAATCTAAAGGTTAAAAATACGAGCAGAATGAAAACTAGACATACCGTCTCAGGGAAAAATGCCGTCGGGAAAATATAAGAAAAAGGAAGGAACGCAGCAAGATAAGTAAAAAGATAATGGTTTCTACCCCAAGATTCTCTCCTAAGAAGAAGGAGAAATAGATGTAAAAATAGACTGTAGAAAACACCAGCTAACGAAAGAAAGGCTGGAATATAATTCATACCAGTAATTTTTTTCCAGGTAAGCAAGATAACAAACGGTAAAGGCTCTCTTGCAGAATAAAAACCTCCCTCTTCCGTAAGTGAGCGAAGATTGGCCAAATATTCCCATTCTGTCTCGGAAATGGGGAATGGTCGGAAAAGAGAAAAAATGGTGAAGCCTAAAGCTAAAACCACGATGCTAAAGAGGAAGGTGGGGATGGAAATTGGTTTTGGATCTCGCATGGATAAAAGCTTTAAAATAGGCTATTCCTTTGATAAATTTTAGGTGAAATTATTCCAGAATAATTTCGATTATACATAGAATTTCATAAAAAGAGGCACAAAATGTCCATGGAGAAAAAAGAGTATCTCCTCCACGATGAGAAAGGTCAGGCAACCGCTGACAAACCTTGGATTTTTAGGACGTATGCAGGACATACCAATGCGAAAGCCTCCAATGAGCTCTATAGAAAAAATCTTTCTAAGGGCCAAACAGGGTTATCTATCGCCTTTGACCTACCTACCCAATGCGGATATAGCTCCGATCATGCCGTCTCCCGTCCTGAGATAGGAAAGGTAGGAGTTCCTATCAACTCGCTAGAGGATTTTCGACTCCTCTTCGACCAAATCCCCATTGAAGAAATGAACACCTCTATGACCATCAATGGGACTTCTATGTGGTTGCTTTCTCTTTATGTAGCATTGGCCCAAGAACGGGGAGTTCCACTGGAAAAACTAAACGGGACGACTCAGAACGATCTTATCAAGGAATACCTTGCGAGGGGAACTTACATCTACCCTCCCGCTGATTCCATGAAAATCATAGTCGATATGTACGAATATTGCCTGCATCACATTCCGAAATGGAATCCGTCAAACATTTGTTCCTACCACTTACAAGAAGCTGGTGCTACCCCTGTCCAAGAACTTTCTTTTGCCTTGGCAACTGCGATTGCAGTTTTAGATGCCATCAAAGCACGCAATTGTTTCACCCCTGAGGACTTTGAGCAATGTGTGGGAAGGATTTCGTTTTTCGTTAATGCCGGGATTCGATTCGTGGAAGAGATGTGTAAAATGCGCGCCTTCTCAGAGTTATGGGAAGAAATCACTAAAGAACGATATGGTGTAAAAAATCCGAAATATCGAGTATTTCGATATGGAGTTCAAGTCAACTCACTCGGGTTAACCGAAGAACAACCAGAGAACAATGCATGGCGTATCATTTTGGAGTCTCTTGGCGTAACCCTTTCGAGAAAAGCTAGATGTCGCGCCTTACAATTGCCAGCATGGAACGAAGCTCTGTCTTTGCCGAGACCTTGGGACCAACAATGGTCACTTAGACTCCAACAAGTATTAGCTTATGAAACTGACCTTCTTGAATATCCAGACCTATTTGATGGATCTAAGGTAATCGAATCAAAAGTAAAGGCACTCAAAGATGAAGCGAACTTAGAAATTAAGAAAATTTTGGATATGGGCGGAGCGCTAGTCGCGATTGAAAACGGTTACATGAAATCTCAACTTGTGAAATCACAAACCGAAAGACTTTCCAAAATCAATTCCAACGAACTCATCATCGTTGGTAAAAACAAATGGACTGAGGGAATTAAATCTCCGCTAATGACCGATTCTGATGGCGGAATTTTTAAAGTAGACCCAAAGTCAGCAGAACAAACATTAGGTGTCCTTGCAGAAGTAAAGTCTCGTCGAGACAATACAAGAGCGATGAAATCTCTTTCCGATTTAAAACAAGCGGCAAAAGACGGTAAAAATCTTATGGAGTATTCGATCGAATGTGCCAAGGCATTAGTTACCACTGGGGAATGGGCAGATGCTCTACGGGAAGTTTACGGCGAATACAATCCGCCCACTGGAGTTGAAGGCCAAAAACTTTTCCTCACAGACGACAAAGTTGCAACAGTTCGGAGTAAGGTGGAGGCTTTCACGAAGTCACGAGGCCACAGACCCAAAATGGTAGTTGGAAAACCAGGCTTAGATGGTCATTCAAATGGTGCAGAAATGATCGCTGTGTCAGCAAAACATAGCGGTTTTGATGTAATCTATTCTGGAATACGACTTTCTCCTGAAGACATTGTGCAATCAGCTGTGGAAGAAAACGCAGATGTTATCGGAATATCAATTTTGTCTGGATCCCACAAAGAGATCGTAAAACAACTCTTTGATGAATTGGATCATTACAATGCAAAAGATAAAATTCCAGTCGTCATCGGAGGGATCATTCCAGAATCAGACTTTGCCGAGCTAAAGGAGATGGGGATAAAAGCAATTTTTACACCAAAAGATTATGATCTGATGTCAATCATGAACAAAGTAGTAGACATTATTTCCAAAGATGTGATTCCAGCTTAAACTTCTGTGAACCAAGCAGATTACAAGATCCTTGTGGTTGAAGACAATATGATCAACCGCAAGGTCATTGTTCAGAAATTAAAAAAACAAAAGTATAAAATCGAAGAAGCAGAAAATGGCAGCGTCGCATTAGAAAAAGTTAAAAGCTGGAAACCAGACTTAGTTCTTTTAGATGTTATGATGCCAGAAATGGATGGCTTTCAAGTCTTAGAAATTCTCCGAAAGACACAAACTCAGGTAGAACTTCCCATAATTCTTGTTACATCTATGCAAGATTCGGAAGATATTGTAAAAGGTTTTAATTTAGGAGCAAATGATTATTTGCCAAAGAATTTTAATACGGAAGAATTATTGGCTCGAGTGCATACGGGATTGATTATCAAATCATACCATAACTTATTAAAATTACGAAACAACACAATGGAAAGAGAATTGGACATCGCTCGGCTCATCCAAAAGAAAATTCTCCCTATTGCAACACCGACTTTACCTGGTTACCTGGTAGGATCTCTATATGTTCCCATGGATAAAGTGGGCGGTGATTATTATGATTATTTCGAAGGTGTCGACTATTGTGATTTTTTTCTCGCCGATGTATCTGGGCACGGAGTACCTGGAGCCCTTATCGCATCGATTCTAAAAATGACAACTCAGACTATACAAAAATCAAATTATCGCATAACAGAAATTTTGAGTAGGATGGACCAGGCAGTTTCAGAAAGAGGTGCCATGGGGCTTTTTGCCACCGCGCTTATCGTTCGATTGTTTCCAAAGGAAAATAAAATCCTCTATTCAAATGCAGGTCATCACCCCCTACTCATTCATCGTAGATCGAATGACACCTTTATCGAGCTAACCACGACCGGTGCACCTTTAGGAATCAATTATGATTTTAAAAAACATGATTTTATAGAAGCAGAATTCCAATTGGAAAAAGGAGACCGGATCATTTTGTACACGGACGGTATCATTGAAGAAGTAAACGAAGATGAAATTGATTTCGAAACAGCCATTTGGCGAAATTTCCTTCGTGAACATAAATCTTCATCTATCCCAGATCTATCTGATGCACTCTTAAAAACCATTAAACTATTTGCGAACAAAGAAAACTTTGAAGATGATATAACTTGGGTAATTATCGATTATAACGAATAGACAAATATGAAAGTTGAATTGAAAAAACAAATTGAAGAAGCTTATCTCGGAGAAAAATATTCCATAGCCAAAATTATCTCCTCGATTGAAACGAGTGATAACTTCGCATATCGGAAAGAACTATTCGCAGAGTTAAACGCACAAGGAACAGACAAAAATGCTCTGAGTATTGGCATTACCGGAACTCCTGGCGCTGGAAAATCATCCTTATTAGGTGAAATTTGCAAGTTATTTTTAGAAATGGCACCAAGCAAAAAAATGGCGATAGTCGCGATTGACCCTTCTTCCAATATTAGCGGAGGATCAATTTTAGGTGATCGAACCAGAGTCGCCCTGCCGAGAAGAGAAAATAGAATTTATTTCCGATCTCAACCTTCACAACTTGAACTCGGTGGATTGAATCCGTATACCTATCACGTAATTCGATTTCTGCGATATATTTTCGATTATGTGTTTATTGAAACAGTTGGTATCGGACAAAATGAAATTTCCGTTTCATTGATTTCTGACCTGTCTCTACTCGTTATGCAACCGCTTGGTGGAGACCAAGTCCAATTTATGAAAAGTGGAATCATGGAAGTCCCGGATGCTTTTGTCATTAATAAATGTGATGAGGAGACTCTTGCTAATTCAAGTTATTATATGTTGGAAACTACTTTGTCATTCTTAAAAGATATTCTACCCGATCAGAATCTCCCGCCTATTTTTAAGACTTCCGTTGTAAAACATTTAGGAATTAGAGAATTATTAGATTATATCCTTTCCTTTGGAAAAATAAAAAACAGAAGCCAGGAAGCGCGAATTCAATTGGAGAAATGGATTGAAAACGAATACGGAAACTGGGGCAAACGGATTCTAAAAAAGGCACAACAAACTAGAAGTTTAGAACGATTTGTGTCCAAGTCCCATGATGTAAGCAAGTCAGCATCGTATGAAGACCTGGAATCAGAAGCCATTTTAAAAATCGAATCCTACCTAAAGTAGTCGCCTAATACTACCCCTTCGCCCATTGGTATCGTTTATCCACGTCCAGCATTTCCGCCTTCAGCTTCTGATTGCTCCAACCTAGAAGTTTAGCAAGTTTGGTATCAATTTTTTTGCGATCATTAAAATTGATTTTTCCCAACGTACCAGCACCAGACCTTCTAAAATAAAAATCTGTGGCATGTAGGATGTCCTCATGTTTTATCGCATATTCAATTTCTTCCTCGTAAAAAATCTCTCCGTTTGGCAAAGTATATTCTTCTGAACCCTTATAACTCAAAACATTAATGGCTTCCATTCCATATCTTTCAGCTAACTGCTCTAATTTTCTCCCCTTTTGTTTCGGAAATTTTGAGTTTAGAATTTTTACGAGCTCTTTTTTATTTAGATAATCCCCACCAAGCAATGGCGTAACATGCGTTGCACACGGAATTTTTTGATCCTTTAGAAAAATAGAAACTTGGTCGATCAGTTTTTCAGCGACTCCCCTACTCGTTGTATATTTTCCACCAAGGGCAGAAAAAAATCCAAAATATCCTTCTTTGGTGTAATGCATGATTTCCGATTTTCGTGACGCCGAATATGTATCTTTTTTAGAATCAATATCTTCCACTAACGGGCGCAAACCACCGTAATAATAATCTACATCACTTAAGGTCAATTGGGAAAATCCAAAACTAGTATTTACTTCTTCTAACAAAGTCTTAATTTCTGATTCTTTAACTGAAAATTTTTCAGGTGAATCATCGAAAACAGTATCGGTTGTTCCAATTATGGTTTTATTTCTCCATGGAATGACAAACAAATGTGATCCGTCTTTCTTTTGAAGAATTATACATTCCTTGCTACAGATGTTGCGAACGACTGCATGTATCCCCTTAGAACGTAATAATTTTTTTTCTGGAGCAATGCCTGCGAGACTTTCAACAATATCAGCCCAAGGGCCAGCACTATTGATTACAACCTTCGCAGATGTAAGTTTAGTTTGTCCATTTTCTTGATCATACAATCCAATCAAATAACCTCCACTACTCTGTTTGGTAATTGAGGTAACTTGCATATAGTTGAATGCATGTGCTCCCCTAGCCTTTGCTGAAAAAATGAACTCACTGGTATGACGCTCAGGATTGGTATTCATATAATCATAATACTGAAAGGAACCAATTAATTTTTCTCGATCCAATGCTCCACTTTTGTAGATGGTTTCTTCACGTGAATTCCAAATAAATCGAGGGATCAACGCATCTGAAGTGATTTCTTTATTTCTATCAAAGGCCAAAAAATTGTATAAAAACATACCAGCCCATAATATCAATCGCTGGAAGAAAGAATGAATTGGAATGATAAAACCTAAGGTTTTGACCGCATGGGGTGATATTTTTGCAAGGATTCTTCTTTCTCTCAAGGATTCTCTCACCAATGCAAATTCCAAATTCTTTAAATACCGAAGTCCACCGTGAATTAACTTGGAAGTGGCCTGGCTAGTGCCCGATGCATAGTCGGATTTTTCCACTAACAAACATTTAAATCCTCTGAGAGTGGCATCCCAAATGACATTCGCACCCGTAATCCCACCACCGATAATGATTATATCATATTCTTTATCTATTCTCTGAAGTCTTGATTGTTTATTTAATTTTGTCATAACACCTAACATTTAATAGAAAGTAAAGAAGGAATTAGCTTAAACGTTGCTGGAAGTTGCCCCATATTTTCACCATCAACATCTATGTAGACATCATCGTGTGAATTGGCTTCTAAAGATTGAATCTGCCTGGAAAGAACTTTTTCTTCGTCTTCTAATTTTCCTTTATATAGTTTTGAAAATTTTTTCAACGTTTCCCAAACTCCTACGTCTTTTATCGCAAGAAAATCAAAGTATCCGTCGGAAAGTTTAGCTTTTGGTGCAAACCACATTCCACCACCCGCAAATTCACCGTTGGCACAAACAATAAGTCGACTCTTGGATTCGATAATTTCTCCGTTACTGAGTTTTAGTTTTATTTGCTTATTTTTATATGTGAATAAACAAACAATCGTATATATCAAAAAAACTGCCTTTCCACCTAACCAATTTCCCAAACGAGAACGATTTACTTTGTAAACCACCTCACCTCCCATCCCAAAATCGGCCAAGTTAAGGCAATGATATTCTCCGGTGGTTTTATCACTATTTGTAAAATTTACTAGAATCATATCAATTTTTTTCACTGATCCATCTAATACTTGCAATATGGCTTTCTTGGGATCTTTTGATACTCGGATTGATTTTACAAAATCATTTCCTCGACCAGCTGGGATTGGACTAAATATCGCGTCCTTGTGGATCAATCTACCATTTTCAATAAATCCATTGGCAATGTTAGATAAAGTTCCATCACCACCAATTCCTATTATCCAGTGATATCCCTCTTTGATCGACTTGGACGTAAGAATTCTAGCAGAGGTCGCTGGGGTTGTTTCTTCATAAAGATAGTCAATATTACGTCTGTCTAATTCAGATTTTACAGCTTGCCAAACTTTTTTTGAAACACCACCACCGGAAACGGGATTTAAAATAATTTTTGCCTTCATAAATTTACTCCTCAATGATTCCCTGGGAAAAGTCCAAAAAATAAGACATGCTCTATCGTTTCTATATATGATTTTTCGCTTTTAATCTCTTTTTGAAAATGTCCATCCAATAAAACTTCGACTGCGCCGCGGATCATTCCCCAAGCCACGGCTACGTTTGGATATGCTCCTTTATTATTTGTTAGATTTTCATTTCTTGTCTGTTTGTATATTTTCTCAAGTACTGCTAACCGAGCTGTGCGTTCATGAATCAATTTTTCTCTCATCTCGGGAGATACGTTATCAATATTTAATGAATCTCCACATTGTTTAGCGACCAGATACATATGTTTATCACCTAAACAATGTTCTATATATGCCCTTAAAGCGACTCTCGCCATTGCGATTCCACTCGTCTCATCCAATGCCGACTGCAATCTGTTACGTAACCTTACATAATCTTCAAACTGAATTCGAGCCATTAAATCATCTTTACTTTTGAAGTGAAGATATATAGTCCCGCGGCCAATTTCTAGTTGTTTTGCGATATCATCCATTTTAACAAGCGAAGGATGTTTTGTGCGAAACAAATTGATAGCAGTGATAAGAATATTCTGCTCTCTAATAGCAAATTCCCTACGCTTTCTTTCTGAAACTCCCATACTATTTTATTCCAAGAAGCCCACCAGGATTCATGATTCCCTTTGGATCTAAAGTTTTTTTGACTTCGGTTAACAATCTCAACGCATTCGGACCAATTTCCTTCTCCATCCAAGGTGTCAAAAGTCGACCGATCCCATGATGATGAGAAAGAGATCCACCATTTTGATGAATCGTGTCGATAAGTCCTTTATGAAATGTTGTAAAAGAGGAAAGTTCCTTATTTTCGTCCATTGGACATATAAAAATAAAATACAAATTTGCTCCGTTTTCATATGCGTGTGAGATATGAACCATACACGCAGTATTTGGAAAACTCTTGATATATTTTCTCGTATTTGACCATAAACCATTTAACTCATGCCATGTGACCGCAGTTTCAATTGTATCTATCCGGATTCCTTCATCCATCAAAGAATCTCTCAAATACGCGCTCGAATATCTTTGGTGCAACCATTTTTCGACAGGAGATTTTCCAGTCGAAAACGCACCTCTACGTTTTGCAATTTTTTTGATTTTGTTAAAAACGAATTTAGAATAATCAGGGTCCCCATCAATAATTATATGCATCAAACTCCTTTCACCAGATTTATAGCCAATAAAACTTAAAAATTTATCTTCCTTCCCACCTTTCAGGCCACTCATATGAAATGAGATCTCCGTTTCTTCTGGATCTTGTATACGAAAGAAATGTGGTTTGCCAAATCCACCCTGCATAACTTCACGCATCGTCTCTACAGCTGATTCAAAATTTTTAAAAATAAAGGATCCTTTCGTCGAGTATTCTGGATTGAACTTTCGAATTTTTAGTGTAGCAGATGTTATGATACCAAATGATCCTTCGCTACCAAGAAAAATTTTAAATAAATCAGGACCAATAGAACTTGCAGGATAGGGTTTAGATTCAATTTTCCCGGATGGTGTAATCGCTGTTAAAGCCAGAAGGATTTCTTCCATTTTGCCGTATCCTGTCGATGCTTGACCAGCTCCCTTTGCTGCTATCCAACCGCCGACTGTTGAAAATTCAAATGACTGAGGGAAATGACCACAGGTATAACCTTTTTCATTCAGAAATGTTTCTAATGCTGGTCCGCTAATGCCAGCTTCGACCGTCACAGTAGAATCAATAGCATTAAAGTCTAAAATTTTATCTAATAAGGATAGATCTACCGAGATACCGCCCTTAGGTGCCTCCAAGGCCCGAGTGACACTTGAGCCAGCGCCAAATGGTATAATCGGTATTTTGAGATCGTTTGCTAATTTTACGATCTTTTCAATTTCAGATTCCGATTTTGGGAATAATACTGCATCAACAACAGAGTTCACTTTACCATAACGAGCATTAAATATCTCAGAATAGAATTTTCCGATGGAATGTCTTGCCCGAATCTCAGGATCGGTGGAGAAGGTTTGTGCACCAGTAACCTTTTTGAATTTTAATAACGTAGCAGGTGTTAATTTCCCTTTGTTAATTTGAAGATTTTGTAACTCGCCCTTCGGAAAATTTTTTTTAAAATCGATACCAACGGGAAAGGTTGCTTCCAAAAATGTTCTCGTATGTTCTGGAAGTTTCTCCTCGATTTCTAAAGAGCCCCATTTGTATATTTTTCTTGTATTCGACATGTTGATGCTTCTATGGATTAAGATGCTCCATTTTTGAACTTAGTTCATTTTTTGACAAGCATAATTGCGGAAAGGCGAACTTATTGTGAATATTTTGGAATCCGGATTGCCACGTGGTTCGATCTGTGGTATTCGCGATACAGGCAGGGAGGAATCCCACGAACCACGCCTCCCCTCCCAAGAAGGGTGGGGGCTCGTACAATTATCCGCGCAGTTCCTTCACGTATTCAGAACGGACCTGTTCTACAAAACTAACATCAATTATATTGGCATTAGAAAACAATAGTTGCAAGTATTGGGAAATTTCTAAATCAATATCAAAACCAGTCAAAAGCCATTCCAACAGCTCGAGTGTAATATCTAACGCAGGAAGATGGTTTTCAGTTAGTTTCCCATTTGCTAATCCCAAAAGGTTTTCTCCAATTTTTTGATAGTTTCGGCTCTCGAGAAGAGATCGAATCAATGTAGGGTACGAAACCATTAAGATTTGTTTGGTTGCGTTCGGTGTGAAGTAGAATGATGTTTGTCCTGTATTCTGAAAAAGAGCCACTTCTAATTCCTTTTGATTGTGATGAGTGGATTCCCAAACATACAAGATTTTTTCCCCAACCAAAGAATCTACGAAAGGATCAAATGGATATCCAGTTTTTGGGTTCACTTTGTACGATAATTATAAAAGTAACCCAGGTTAAATGCGCTAACCTGGGCGTAGATATTACTTTTTAGGTGGAACAATAGCGTCTTTAGCAGACTTAGATAGAGTAAATTTTACAACAACTTTTGCCGGGATCTGAATTGCTTCACCGGTTGCTGGATTTCTTCCTTTTCTTTTCGGGCGATTTCTCTTTACGAGTTTTCCCAAACCTGGGATCACGAATACCCCATTCTTTTTCGTTTCTTTATAAGCAAGCTCGACATAAGCGTCAAGAAATGCTGCGACATTCTTTTTTGTCATACCAGTGATCTCTGCCAATTCGGTGAGCATTTCTGATTTTTTCATAGGGGTAGGGGTTGCAGTTGCCATACTTTAGTTTTCCTCGGAACCAATTAAAGGTTATACTATACATCGATGAATATAGAGTTTGGTACAAGCGAAAAATTTTTGAATACCATTTTTCTTTAATTTTCTTAGCAAAATTCGAGTTTTTTGAAAAAAACCTTTGTTTTCTTAAGGAAAACCTGAAAATCTTACATATTGATGCCAAAACATACTTACAATCGAGTCCTTGTTGTTCTTAAAAGAACTAAGTATGAATTGGATTTGGAAACTTATGGAAGTCTTGCGTCCTATCGACACGTCACAAAGGACAAAGTAGACGTATTCAATCGTACGTATAGTTCTCATGAACGCCAACTTGAGTCTCGGAAATTCTTAAAAACAAATGTATTTCCCAATGCCGACTTTGTTTTCCGTGAAGACTTCGACAACAATACTCATTTAAAAGATTATGACTTGGTAGTTTCGCATGGTGGGGACAATCACTTCACGTACGTTGCTCATCAAATCGGAAGGACACATTTGATTGGCTGTAACTCAGATCCACTTTCATCCGTTGGTGCACTTCTCGGATTCACGGCAGAAGAACTAGAACTGATCGTAAACAATGATTTTGAAGACACTGAAGTTGAGCAGTGGTCCCAAATTCTTACAAAAATAGAATACCCAGATGGCAATTCGATCCTGACCGTGCCTGCGATCTGTGAAGTTTCCCTTCGGAACAATAGTCCAGATTTGACTTCAAGATATTGGATCTCCTATAAAAATCAAAAAGAGGAGCAAAAATGTTCGGGATTACTCGCCTACACAGGTGCTGGGTCAACAGGCTGGATTTCTTCTTGTTTTCCGAAAAAATTCGCGCCATTTTCAAAGCATGAGCCATTTTTCCATGTCTATGCTCGAGAAATTCGTGCAAAGAGCACAAACAAAGAGTTTTCCTTGGCAGATTTTCGTGCTCTAGATGAAGTGGAAGTAATCTCGGAAATGAATGGCGGCATCGCGATTGACTCTTTGACGGAAAGGCATTACCCTTTCCCTCCCTATTCGAAAGCATCATTCAAACTTTCGAAAGAAACTTTATCCGTTGTGGTTCCAAAAAGAAGAGGATGACCCATGCAAGAATTGCCTTACGAAATTGAACAAGAAAAGTTAAATGGCACTGTGATCGTTCAGATCAAAGGTAGGATGGAGTCTGGTCCATTAGACAAAATCACTCAGACTATATTGGATGAGATGGTTGCGGCTGATCGAAAATTTCTAGTTTTAGATTTTTCCGAATTAAGATACATATCCAGCCTCGGTATCAGGATGATTCTCGATGTAAAAATGAGCTTACAAAAAAAATCGAAAGAAGTTGCTCTCGTAGGAGTCAGCAGTTCGATTGCTCAAGTATTTCATCTATTAGGTTTGTCTGGAGCATTTCAATTCTTCGATACCAGAAAAGATGCACTCCAATACTTTGAGGAGAATTCTAAAAAATAAATGTCTCCTCGTTTACCCATCTGGGTATCGAATGTTGTTTTTATCTCCTTTATTTTTATGGCATGTCTGTATGCTGTAGTTTCTTACGAAAACAAAAAACTTAAATTAGCTTTTGCTCATCTTCCGTCTACATATAATGCAGGTTTTGCGACAGTACAGGAGATTTCAAGAGTCAAAAATCGTTTTCCTATTGTCTATCAATGTAATTACGTATTTGCACTACAGGATGGCTCTCTAGCTGAGGCATCTGAGACCATCCCCTACTCTATTTACAAAAAGTTAAAACTCGGAGATCCAATAGAGATTTATAGGACCGATGTTTCTTTGTTTGGAAGAAAAATCGCTTTATCAAAAATTCGAGAGAATAATGAAACGCCTCCGCTCGTCGAAAATTTGGAACGATTTTTTCGCGGCGGATTGGCTTTCTTCGCTGTGTTAGTCGGTTTAGCTACTTTGTTTAGGGCTTGGGGACTACAATTTCAAACTTATCTGTCCCTGAAAAAATAAGCTGGGATTGTCTTGCTTCCTGTAAATATGATTCAGGGTTTGTTTCAAAAGTCATAAAACACATATATTTATCATATTTCACAACATACATAAAATCTTTAACGGAAAGATGAGTCATTTGGGCTAATATGCCCCTCACCCATTTACTATCACGATAAACTCTTTCATACTTAACATTAGATGAATCAATTTTTTTAACTGCTTCCAAAGTTGCCTTCGAATAATCACGACTCGAAATTTCTTTTTTCAAAGTTTTGATTAAATTGTATTCCAACTTCGCCTTTTTAAGTGGGAGATTCTCGACTTGTGTCTTGTAGTAGTATTCGTAAAACTCTTTGTCTTGCCCATCTTTCGCATCATGGTTTTCTTCACCCGCTGCGGTGGTTTTATTTGCACTTGCCGTATCCTGGCCAGTAATCGAATTGATAGTGCCCCCTAATGCAAGAGACACGATGAGGATAAGGGTAAATTTGTATCGTTCCATTATTATTAGTATCGGAAAAATTTGACCTAGACTGGAAATAAAATTTTCGGTTTCCAAAAAGGGAATCGAGACTCAAAACAGTAAAGAATGTCCTTACCCTCCCTTGAATCCTTCCAAGACGAGTTCTTATCTGGAAAACCGTTAAAAAAGGAATATATTCACTTCTCAGAGCTAAACTGCCATGATTTGGATATCTGGATCGGAAGAATATGCCGGACAATTTCATTGGAATTCTTGCACGAAATCCTTTTTACGATTCTAAACGAATTGCTGGTAAACGGTTGTAAGGCCAATGCAAAACGCGTGTTTTTCAGCTCTCGGGGTTTGAATATTCTGTCAATTGAAGATTATGCAAAAGGGATCCCACATTTTAAAAATGAATTCGGTCTTCATCGAAGGCAAATTTTCAACGAACTCGAAAAAACAGATTTCTACGTAAAAGTAACAGTCCAAAATTTCCCCGATCACATTGAGTTCAATGTAACAAACAATGCAAAAATCCTCGATGAAGAGAAAAATCGGATGGGGATGCGAATTTTAGCCTCAGCAAAATATAAAAATATAAATGATGCCTACCTAGAGTCGATTGACTCAGAAGAAAGTTCTGGATTGGGCATTGTACTCATACATATACTTCTCAGAAATTCAGGGATCAAACAAGATTTTTTTGAATTGGTTTCCAATCAAACTGATACGACTGTCCGCATCAAAATCCCAAAACTTTTAATTCCTCTCGAAGCACAGAATAAAATTCGGAATCTCTTAATTAATGAAGTCGATGGTCTACCTCCTTTATCTCCTAATATTCAAAGGCTGATTCTGGAATCAAAAAATCCTGAGATGAATTGGGCAGACCTCGCCAAACAGGTAGAGCTGGAACCAGCAATTACGGCCGAAGTTTTAAAGATATCAAATTCGCCTTTGTTTGGTGCTCATACAAAAGTTATATTGGTTTCGGAAGCCTTGAAAAGAATCGGAGTTCGAAATTTGGAATCTATCTTTCTAACGCTAGGTGCGAGGAAGATTTTAAATTCAAAATATCATAAACAAAAATCCGTTTGGTCACATTCTGCAAAAACTAGTATATTTGCGCGTTTTTTGGGGGAAGAAACCGAAGGATTCTTAAAATTTTCTGAAATTGCAGCGATCGCTGGTCTATTGCACGATCTTGGAAGAATGGTGCTGTTGTCCCTCGACTTATCAATGATAGAACAAATACGAGTTTTACGAAATGAAGATTCTTCCAGTATCTCAGAATGGGTAGAAGAATATAGTTTAGGAATCACACATTCAGATATTGGTTATCTTATTGCAAAAAAATGGAATTTCCCAGAGGAAATTTTAGATGTTATCAAGTATCATCATAAACCGTGGCAGTGTAAATCAAAGAATCATGTTTTATGTGAAATGATTTATTTAAGTGATATTTTAGCGAGTACGAATAAAGGGAAAGGAAACTACTATACGGTTGAACCGGAAATCCTTTCTCTGTTTAAAATTTTTGATGAAAATAAATTCCAGGAATTAGCTTCGAAATTCAAATCCACTTACGAACAGAAAAAAGGCGACTACGAGGGTCTCTTACTATAATGAATTGGAAAGATTTAATGAATTCAAGTGAAGAATTTTTAAATGATCCTTCTAACATTTCGCATTTCAGTTTAAGAGAACATCCCGAATTCCCAAATCTATCTAAATTAGATGAAAATGAAGTTCTCGAAATTTTAACCGATTTTTTAAAGGCTGAAAATCAAGCTGTCACCATTAAAAATCTTCTGAATTACGCTCCTTTCTATGAAATGATCCTTAGCAAATCCAATATGCCATCAATCTATGGTTAAACGTTAGGGTAGATCTTCAACATCACTTGCACTCGATAATTGATCTTTTTCTTCATTAGTACTAAATTCAATCTTTTTCGCTACGGCATTTTCCATACTCGTGATTAGAAGTTCATTTGTCCTAGCCAAACGATCTGCCATAATTGAAACCATTTTGGCTGCGAACTTGGGATTTTTTACTAAGAAATTTTCTAGTTGTTGCTTACTTTCGATTACGGCAAGCTCGGCAACGGTAATTGTTTTTGCAGTCGCACTCCGAGGGTTAGAACTAAACAAAGCCATTTCGCCAAAAAAATCTCCGGGCTTCATAATTGCTAAACGCGTCTGACTATTGTTTACCGTAAAAAATATCTCTACATTCCCCTGAAGGATAATGTACATCGCATTGTTCGTCTCACCTTCTGCGAAAATTCGTTTGCCAGCGGGAACGCTAAGTTTACTCATCCTATGAAAGCTCCTGTATCTATTTTTGGCATTTTCACCTTATTTCTGAATTCATTTTCACTTCCTCTGGTGATATAATCGCATATTATTGAAAAAAAAGGGAGAAATCGTATGGAATGGGAAATTGTAGGGTTCGTATTCGTAGGATTGTATGGTATCGTTGGATTGGTCTTTCAATTTCCGAGAACACTCCCCTACTCCATTTCTACGTCTCTGAGGGATGAGAGGTTGGACCAGATGCGAGGATTGGCGATGATTGCCATCGTGAGTATTCATATTCATTCTTATTTTTCGTTTTTCCACCCCAATGACAGAAACATTACTTTTTATACCCTATTTTTATCCAATTTAAGTAGATTCTCAGTTCCCGTATTTATCTTCGGTTCATCTCTCTTTCTAAAGGTCAGACCTGACTTTTGGATGAACAAATTCAAGTCGCTTTTACTTCCATACTCTTTGGCAAGCCTTGCTGGATATTTCATAAAATATCAAAATTATTCAATTTTAGATTTTTCTATTCGTTACCTAACAGGAAGTGTATTCGCACCTTATTATTTTGTCCCATTACTGTTTCAATTTTATCTGATCTTTTTTCTTATCCCCAAGCAGCTGTTTGTGGGAAGAAGGTTAAATTTTTTTATTATTTTGAGTTTAATCTTAAACGTTTTGTCAAATATCGGAATATTCGATAAGTTAATGCCAGCTTGGTATGCTCCAATCTCAATTTTTAACTATATATTCTTTTTTGCACTTGGAATTTACATTAGAAATGGCAAAACCCAACTCATTAAATCTGAAAAAACTATGAGGATAGCCCTTGTTTGTTTATTTCTATGTTTTTTGGTTCTCATTTTATTCTTTTCTTTAAAACAAATAGATTTTAAAAACCATCATTTAGTTTATCCAATTCTGATTATTTTCCTATTGAATTCTCTTTTTAATTCAGAATCAAAAAACGTATTCTCGGTAGCATTAAGTTTTATCGGAAGAAATAGTTTATATATTTTTCTTTTACATCCTTTCGTGATTCACCAAATGCATGCATTCGATCCATATGTTTTGATCAATCCGTATTTCGGCTATATCATCACGCTCATACTCAATGTGGGGATACCGAGTTTTGTAGCTTACTTGATTACATACCCGTGGGGAAATTTTTCAAATCAATGATCCCACTACTCCTGACCATTTTGAGTGCTTTCACATATTCTAAAAATACATCTAAGGAATAATCAATGCGCCCTCTGATTCTTTGATCATCCTTGGATTCGGGATCATGTGAATTCAAGGCAGACTCAACATAACGCACTATAACGTGGTCTGGAATATAAACGAGTCTTGTATTTTTATAGCTGGATGCACGGAGTTCAGAATTTGGATATGATCCGCCAATACCGGATGAAACTGTAATAATCAAACCCGGTTTATGTGCTAAATCATTCGAACCAAAAAATAGAAACAGATTTTTTAAGGCTGGGCTTGCCATTCCAGAATATTCCGGACATATAATTATATAACCATCCGCTGAAATTAATTCTGTAGAAATATTTTTCCAATAAGTTTTAATTTCTGATTCTTTTTCCCACATATTCGAATCCCAAATGGGAAGTGGATTCACACCTAAATCAAACAAAAAACTATCGGTTATCCCCTTACTTTCTAATATAGTCTGACAATATTTACCTACCTTCGTTGATTGAGATAATTTCCTGTGACTGCCCGAAATGAGTCCAATCTTCATTTTGTGCCACCGCTTCCTTGGTTTTTATTGCCTCTATAATTGTTCTTCTTTTTATTCTTCCATCTTCTATTATTGTTTTTATGCGGATTTCCCTCTCGCGAATTAGAGGCATCCTTAAGATACTGATTTTCCCGCCTGTCTTGTTTTCCTTGCTCAAACTTCTCTCTTTTCGCTTCTTTGTCTTTCAAGAAACGAACTTTTTCATCCCCTTCTAGTTCAATATACGAAAACAAAAAGGAAGAAAGAATGCTGATAACACGTTCCCATTGTTTTTTATCTAGATCTCCGTACACCGGATGTTCGCCAAAAGGCCCAGTGTGAAGTTTGAATGCAGTCAAGGCTGTTTTTAATCTTGTCTCAGCCGATTTTTCATCACCTGCCTCTACTTTCATAGGGAACCCAGAAATTTGATTGGCTCGAGTATAATTTCCAGAGGAAAGCAATTTGGCAAATTTATAGCGACCCAAAAATTTATTCCAGAATCCTACTGCACTTTTTGAACCTGCATTTTGGATCGAAGATTCAATGCTAAGAGAGATAAACTCATAAATTTGGAAAACAGTTAAGTCATACTTTGGCCTATGATTACATGCCGTGATGATTCCCAGTTCTGCTTCAACCTCTGAAATATCTTTTAATTTTATTTGTGCCTTCATTGAAGCCTCTTATTTTATTCCGTATTTTTTTTTCAAATTGGAGAAATCTCTATGAAAACTTTCTCTTGCCTTAATGTTTAAACTGCTTAAGTCAAGCGAAAATGAAAGTCGGTTTTGTTTCTGGGGTGAAATGATTTCACCCCCTCTGTTTTCTTTTCTTTTCAATATAAATTCCAAATTTTTTACAGACGCAGGTTTCCCTGAGACTAAAAGTTCCATTACTGCTTTTTGATCCAATCTTGCAATCGAACTTAATTGTTTGATATATCTTTCGCTATAGCCAAGAAGATGCGAAACTTCCTCTGCAGTCTTCTTTTTTTCCTTTCGTAGATATTGAATTGCTCTTCCAACTTCCCATGGATTAAGATTCTTGCGCTTTTCATTTTCCGCTAGAGACATTTCATAGCAGATATCTTCATCTGCATCTGTAACGATGGAATGAATTTCTTTCCATCCCAGTTTCAAAGCCGCGCGATATCTTCTTTCTCCTGCAACAATATAGTATTTATTTTTTTCTTTTCTGAGCAAAATTGGTTCAATGAGCCCGAGTCTATCCATTGACTGGATTAAATCTTCAACATCTTCACGCCCAATTAATCGAGGCTGATTCGGGTTCGGAAAGATTAAGGATAAATCAATAGAGGAAGGATTTTGTTTTTTTTCCGTATAAGCAGAAATTAGATCTAGGGCTCGAAATTCAGTTTTTTTGGACATCTAATTTTTCCTTAAGTTCTATGGCCAATTCCTTAAAATTTTTCAAGGTTGCGCTATCTATTTTTGCTAATGGTGTCATTTTCGCTTGAGCCTGCGGAATTGATTCACGCCGAAGAATCACCGTATCAAATACTGGAAAATACTTTTTTATCCCCTCGGCCAATCCGGCCAATGCCTTCTGCGATTCATACTGATTTAAAACCGCACCTAATAGCTTAAGCCTCTGATTTGCTTTTCTTTGAATCTTAGAAATTGTCTCGTATAAATCTTTGATTCCTTGTAAACTAAAAGCTCTCGTTTGTATTGGCACCAAAATGTAGTCCGCTGCAATTAAGGCATTCTCTAAAATAAGACCCAATGAAGGAGGGCAATCTATAATTATAAATTGGTACTCCGATCTGATAGGAAGAAGTGCTTCTTTTAAAAGCTCAAAATCATCTCGTTCATAAGGGGTTGTCAAGTTTGCAAGTTCTAAACTCGAGGGCACAAGATCTAAATTCGGTAACACATTCCGAATAATATTGGATAGAGATTTTGGCTTCCGGCCACGATATCCTAAACAATCCATTACGGAAGGTATTTCATCCTTTAAAAACAATTGTGTAGCGTTTGCTTGAGGATCCCAGTCTACAAGGAGAACCTTATGCTCCAAGGAAAGCGCTTCCGACAAATACAAACTAATAGTAGTTTTTCCTTCTCCACCTTTTTGATTAGATATAGCTATGACCTGCGAGTCAAAATAATCGCGTTGCGGTATATCAAAATATTTGTTTAATACTTTTCCTTTAAATTTGCCATTTTTAAAGCCAGGTATTTTTAGCTCCTTTGATTTATTCAGAAAGGAATCCAAATCTAATTTCATCTTCTTTGCGGCATCTTGAGATGTATAATCTAGGTCATCTTCAAACATAATTAATCCTTCTTAAATTCCTTAACGACATCCCAACTGTCAATTTAATTATGTCACATCAGGGTGAAATCATTTCACCCCTAAATTCACGAAGAAGGGATTTACACTTAAGAGTGTTCTCAAATCATCAATCTGGTGCGCCTGAATTACTTTTTTCTTCCCTTTTTTTTCGTATTTCTGATTCCCAACACGATCAATGCAGAAGTTGTTTGGGGGCCAACGTTGGAGCGAGGAGGTGGGGAATACATCTTTGAAACTGGAAATCGCTTTCCAAACCTTTCCGGGATAAGAGGTGGCTCAAGAATTTCCTTTCCCCGTAATCTAACTCAATTTGGCCTCTTTACTTCCTATTTCGAAAACAAATGGGAAATCCGATTAAGTGCGAAAACAACAGGGTGGACACAAAATTCGGGACCAGCAAGAGACGAAGATTTTGTGATGGGCAATACATCTCAGGAAAATACGACCAAAATTGCTACTCGAGAGTGGAGTTATTATGATACCGGGCATGTTTATTCTGGTACGCGAAATTTTGCTGATGGAAAAGGAAAGTCTTCCATTAGGCAAGACTTAATCGAAGGTTATGGTAGAATTTATTTCGGTAATAGCAGCCCTAATCATTGGACAGTGGGGACAGGTTTTTTCTTAACTTCGGGACTGCGATATTCATATTTTAAATATTTGTTTTATGATGTTAATCAGTTTATCGATTCTAGACCTATTTTCTACGGTCCTATTGGAATCGGACTATCGTTTACAAATAACCTCTATGAACTTTTTTATGGAGTTGGCTACAGACATTCAATGAACGATTTTTATTTTGATTTCGCCTTTATGCCCTCTGTAGGACGAATCATTACCAGAGACTTTCATATACAACGATCCATTAATTTCCTTTCGGATAACGTTGGATTTGGATGGCAATCGACATTTGAAGGTGGCTACAAATTATCTGATCAGTGGTTGAGTTTTATCAAACTTACACACCGCCGTTTTTTTTCAGAGGGAAGATTCACGGCCAGAGGTGGTTTGACACAAGAAGATCTCCTGTCAAATTTATCAGGAGGGTTTAAGTCACATATAAGCATGAAAGATTTTTCGATTGAAATAGGTTTTTTAAACAGAATTGAATGGAACAAAAAAGAGGAAGTAGAACAAAAGCCAACCGAATGAAAGTCAAAAGCGAATACCCAGGACTAGGATACCCTTTTGAAATGAAATATCACCACGGTAAAAATGTGTCGTTATCGGTTTACCCAAACAATAGGATCATACTTAGATCGCCGAGAAGAATCTCGCAAAAATTCATTCTCGAATTTTTAGATGAAAGGAAATCATGGGTAAGAGAGCAGTATTTAAAAAATCTTTCGCAGAATCCTAAAAAAACTGACTTTCAAGAAAACGAAATTTTGCCAATATTCGGAAAAAATAGAAAAATTATTTTTAGCAAAACAGAAAATTCTGAAATTACACCGGAATCAATTATCTTGAATGTAAAAGGATTGAGAAGCGAGAAGGGTAGGGTACTTAGGGCAAAAAATTTGCTTCGCCAGGAGATAGAAAAACAAGCCCGTCCATTAATTTTGAAATATTGTTCAAAAATAGGTACTACAAAATATTCTTTGAATGTTAAAACGATGAGGTCCCTTTGGGGAAGTTGTAGCCCAAAAAATAAAATAACATTGAATTTAGCCCTGATATTTTGTCCTGAATTTGTGTTTGAATACGTGATCGTACATGAGGTATCTCACACGAAAGAACGGAATCATTCCAAAAAATTTTGGGAGGTATTATCATCACTCTATCCAAATTATCTAAAAGCAGAACGATGGATAAAAGAAAATGGGAAAAAAGTACTCTGCTATTTATACTAAAATATGGATATCTTCCCTTCTGCAAAAATAAAAGTCCTGTTCGTATGTTTGGGAAATATTTGTAGATCGCCAATTGCTCAGGCAGTGTTTCAAAAACTAGTAGAGGATGAACAAATAAGCGAAAATTTTGAGATAGATTCTGCTGGAACTTCAGGCTACCACGATGGCGAGTTAGCTGACCCTCGGACACGAAAAATAGCGGAAGAGGACGGAATCTCTGTTACACATCTATCTAGACGAATCACGTTAAAAGACATGGATTATTTTGATTTTATAATCGTTATGGATAAATCAAATTTAGCCAATTTACTTGGCTTTGCCAAAAACGAGATCCAACGCTCAAAAATAAAATTATTTCGAGAATTTGAACGGCAAGCTTTGTCCTTAGAAGTTCCAGATCCGTATTATGGTCAGTTAAAGGATTTTAAAAATGTCCAGGACATCGTTAAAAAATCATCTCTGGGTTTTCTGGAATATCTAAAGGCATTAAATTTAATTCGTTCTTAATTCAAATCTACTTTTTCTGGCTTCCGATTTACACTTTTGATCTACAAACTCTACATTCGTTATGTAAACAGTTTGAGACTGCGATCGGTCAATAGAACCCGCATAACGCTCTAGTATCGGAATCAAGTATAGATAGGAACGATTCCTTTGCTGCTTACACTCGTCCAAAAGATGTTGCTCGTTTGATAACACACAAGATATTAACATTGGGAGAATAAAAATAATTATTTTCATTATTCCCTATTTAGTTTGAAGTAAATTCCTCAATTCTTCATATAACTCACGCTCATTAGAACTAAATTCGTTTAAATTCGCTTTTACCGCATCTAAATCGGCAGTCGCTTTTTTAAACTGATTTGTCTTATACTCGGGTTTGTGGGTAACCTTAAGGGGGATTTCTCCTTTGTAACCAGTATCTCCCAATGCCTCTCGAATAGTTGCATTCGCTCGATTTAACAAAGCGCGTGCTCGTAATATTTCACTGTCGGTTTTTTTATAATGGACAAGGGCTTCATCGTAAAGAGAAATTTTTTTACGATAAATATCGGTTTTTTCCGATTTGGCCATACACTCGGCAAAAGTATTACATAGCTTAGACGGGACGGTTTTTTCAGCGACCACAAATTCCGAGGCAAAAAAGAATAATGATATAAAAAGGAGCTTTTTCATTCTCAAATAATAAAATTGAATGTTGATTCATCAATCTTTTTTATTTGTTTTACAATGCTCATATTTTTAATACTTATTACTTTATGAAGCCAATCAGCATTCAAACAAAATTTAATCTCATAGAAGGCTTGGAATGGGGGAATCCTCAAGGAAAAACGATTTTAGCCTTCCACGGTTGGCTGGACAACGCAAATTCATTTGAACCAATTGCGAGTTTTTTCAATGATTATCGTTTCATTGCGCTTGATCTTCCAGGACACGGAAAATCAAGTCACAAACCAGAAGGGACAATTTATCATTTCGCGGAATATGCAATTGAAATTGTATCGATCGCTGAGGCCCTGGGATTAGAAAATTTTATTCTATTAGGTCATTCTATGGGAGCCGCCATATCAACATTAGCTGCCGGTACCGGTCTACTCAATATAGAGAAGCTGATCTTAATTGAGGCACTCGGACCAATCTCTAGTCAACCTGAAAAGGCTCCCGATATTTTAAGAGACGCCATAAAACAAATCTTACACCCTCGCGGAAAAAAGGAAACTTACTTTCCAGATTGGGAATCGGCCGTGGGTGTCAGGATGCGAGCTGGCGACATGAAAAGAGAATCTGTAGAAAAAATTATGGAAAGAGGATTAGAAAAAGGGCCAAAAGGATTAAAACCAAGAAGAGATTTACGGCTACATTACAACTCCCTTTTCCGCCTAACGGAAGAACAAGTTATATCCTTTTGTAAAAATATCAGTTGCCCAACTTTGCTCATTCTTGGCAAACAATCCATGTATCCCATTGCAACCATATATGAAGAAAGAAAAAAAGCAGTTCCAAATTTAACGGAAATCAATTTGGATGGGGGACACCATCTTCATCTTGACCACCCTGAACTTATTGCCTCCGCTATTTTGACATTCTTGAAGGATACAGAAGGGAGGAAAAAATAATAATATGAATCTTATGCCATCAAAACACGGCTCCGATATACACCACAAAACTTGTTTCGGTTGTGGAAAAGATAATCCGATAGGATTGCACGCTGATTTCACATTTGATGATTCAAACGGAGAAGTTAGATTCGAATATAATTTTAAAAAACTTTATAATGGAGCACCGACATTTGTCCATGGAGGAATTTTATCAACTCTCTTAGATGAATCAATGGGGGATCTGTGTTTTCATTTAGGTTTTATAGTGATGACGGATACAATGAGCTTCAAATTTCATAAAGCGACTCCTGTGGAAAAAAATTTGATGGTTCGGGCATGGCCAATTCGAAAGGCAAAACGAAAAGTATTCCTCGAGTGCGAACTTACTTCCTTGGATGGCACTATTTTATATGTAAAAGGGGAGGGAGCTTTCCACATTTTACCTCCCAGATTTTTTTCAGAGAAATTGACTGGAGAAAAAAACTCGGTTGCTTTCGATTTGTTATCAGTGAATAAATTGAATCGTGCACATTTATTTGATAGGATAAGCTCATGAAATATTTAACTTTGATTTTTTTTACATTAGGTTTGACCTTTTGTTCTTCTGCCACTAACAAAGATGGCGGCGATGGTTCCGCAGAATTTGAATTAATATCAAAAAATGGAAAATGGATACGTATTGAAAGATTCAAAAATTCCGGTGGCGTCCGGGCAAAGGGAGAAGTTAAAGCAGAGTGCGGTGGGACAAAATGTACAGATGACCAAGTCTCCAAATTTGCTCCTCCTAAAATTAAATCCTTACCGAAACATGGAATTTGGGAAGAATTCCTGCAATTTGAACAAGAGGGATCAACGGCGGAAAATCCAAAATTTAGATCCGTACTCGATTCAACGGGAGAGTTTGTTGACGGCAAAAAAGTAGGAATATGGAGAAAACCAGATCCTGAAGTTCTTACAAAAACTCTTGGAGAAATGCCTTGGGTAGATGGGAAAAAGGAAGGAATCGCCAAAACTTACGATAAATCGGGTGTGTTGACAAGTGAAACAGAATACCATGATGATAAAAAAAATGGAATATATTGGAAAAAGAATAACAAAGGTGAATTCTTAGAAAAAGGAAATTTTAAAGACAATGAGGAAGATGGTCCTTGGACGTATCACTTTACCGGAAATGACGGAAATGGGATCAAAACATCTGTTAGTTTTTTAAATGGCAAAAAAACCGGCTTGGAAATCAACTATTTCAAAGATGGAAAAATCGAGTCTCAAGGTAATTACGTAGCTGGATCTCGAAATGGACCGTGGAAATTATACGGCAATAAAGAAAATCTCCTCGCAGAAGGAAGTTATTCACTGAAAGCAGGTGTTGCAGAAGACGCTGAGATCAAATATGAAAGAACGGGTATTTGGAAAGAATATTATGCTGACGGTAAACTGTTTGGAGCAGGCCCGCGAAAACACACAAGAACTGGAGCATGGAAATTTTACTATAACAACGGGCAGGTTGGATATGATGGAAACATGGCTAACGAAAGTATGTTTGAGACAGCGAAAATATACGACAAAGACGGCAAAATTCTTGGCGATGGTAAATTATTCTTTTCTTTGGTAAAAATAGACGAAGCAACGAATGATTTGAAACTAAATTATAAACCATCCATTCCATTTACTTATTTTTATCCCAGTGGAAAGAAACGTATCGTCATCAGATCATCCGATGATGCCACAGAATACTCCGAGGACGGAAAGGAACTAGGGAAGGGGCCTGTAGATCAAACTGGAAAAAAAACTGGATGTTGGATGATAAACGGAAAAAAAGAATACTTTATGTTAGATTCTCCTAAACCAAAACTCACACCGACACAATGCCAATAGCAGAACATACTTTAACAAACATTAAACAGTCAATAACCGATGTAAAAGAGGAACTCTCTCAGGAAATTTCTGGGATGGGTTCCGTAATTGATCCTTTGTTAATTGGACTCATTGCCAGAGGTCATGTTTTACTTGAAGGAATGCCGGGATTAGCCAAGACATTGCTTGCAAAAACACTTGCGCAGTGTATCGATGTAAAATTCAGCCGGGTCCAATTTACGCCAGACCTTCTCCCGGCAGATCTAACGGGAACAAATATCTTTAATCCAAAATCCGTATCGTTTGAGATTAAAAAAGGTCCAATTTTCACCAATATCTTGTTAGCAGATGAGATCAATCGTGCTCCAGCAAAGGTACAATCTGCACTTTTACAATGTATGGAAGAAAAACAAGTCACTATAGCCGAGACTACATTTGATTTAAGCTCACCTTTCTTTGTAATTGCTACGCAGAATCCAATTGACCAGGACGGAACTTATCCTTTGCCAGAAGCTCAATTAGATCGGTTCCTTTTTAAATTATCCGTGGATTACCCGTCAGAGATAGAGGAATTGAAAATCTTAAATCTTCACGGCAATCTACATCAAAAAACCACCAAAAAGAAAACAGTCCTCAATTCTAAAGATTTAGCAAAAATTTCTGATGCCGCAGATGAGGTATTTATTGATGAAAAATTAAAAGAGTATATTGTAAAATTAATTCGAAACAGTCGACCCGAATCTCTTGGTGAAATCGATATTAAACCTTACATCAAACACGGTGCTAGTCCGCGCGCTAGTTTGGCTCTATTGAAAGTTTCAAAAATCCGAGCATTAACAGAAGGAAGAGACTTTGTAATTCCAGAAGATATTATAAAATACTTCTCTGCCATAGTTAATCACAGAATTCATCTTTCTTTAGAGGCAATCACTGAAGATGTTTCTGTGGATTCTTTGATCAAACGAATCCTTACCTCAACAGAAGTTCCATAACAAAACGAATGCTAGATCCTGAGCTGAAACGATTATTAAATATTTTAAAATGGGAAACAAAAAGAAAATTTAAATCATTAGGCTCGGGGGCATTGAGTCCGACAAATCGTGGACGTGGCATAGAATTTAAAGAAGTAAGATTGTATAATTATGGTGATGACACTAGGTACATTGATTGGAATGTAACTTCTCGGACTGGCGAAGTTTATGTAAAAGAATATTTTTCAGAACAAGATGTGCCTATCGCCATATTGATTGATTGTTCTCTATCAATGTCCGGACAGAAATCGACAACTTCATTTCAGTTAGCATTTTTTCTGACGCTATTTCATATCAAACTCGGAAATAAAGTAAAAATATTATTATTCTCTGATTCAACTTATTTCTCAGGAAGAGTCTTGTCTAGGGAGAACGATGCATACTATGAATTTAAACATATAACAGAGAAGTCCAAAGAAATCAAAAGAAACTCAACTAACTACATCGGAACGTTACGATATTTAAATAAAATATCACCAAAATTTAGTGTCTGCTATTGGTTATCTGATTTTTGTTTTTTTGACGGATTTGGCGAAATAGGAGCCCTATTGCACAAATGGGAAAACTATGGTATCTGGATAGAACAAGAAATTGAAGAGAATAAACTTCCTTACTGGTTTAAACTCTTTGAACTTATCTCATCAGAAAATGTTTCCACACTTGCAAGTACTCCACGAATTTCGGTCGATCGGGAAAATTTCCGTCAATCATTCGGGTCCAATCATATTGTGATCCGACCGGAATTAAATCTTAGCAAACAAGTTTTCACTCTATTTCAAAGAGAAAACAGATGATTAGGTTTTTGGTCTCCATACTTTCGATCTTTAGTTACAGCCCACTTTTTAGCGTTTCCAAAGAATATGTGTCCAAAAATGAAATTTTTACTGGAGATACATTTCAATATTCGATCGAATTTGATCAAATCCTACCGGCATCTCTCACATTTCCGGATGGAGACTTTTTTGAAGATGGAGATGATCTGCCTCTCTTTAAAGTAATCTCCGTATCTAAAATCGATAATAAACTAACATTGAATTTACGTTTTTATTCACCAGGAGAATACATTCTTCCAATAGAATGGGAAGAAAATGGAGATTCTTTGAAGTCAAGTTTAAGAATTCAGGTCAAATCACGTTTGAAAAATGACCAGAAAGACATAGAAGAAAATGATCCGCCAATTCTCTTTAGTGGGAGATATCTACATCGTCTAATTCTTGCTATTGCTATTTTTATGTTGTTATGTTACCTATTATATGCATTTTTTATTTTCTGGAAAAAACAAACAAAAATCGTAAATGCAGAATGGGAAAAAATTCCAGAAATTGAGCCGAGAAAAAAGAAGCTATATTTGATGGAAGATTCGCTTAAAAATGAAACAATCATTTTTAAAGATTTTTGTTACTTATTTACTAGCTACTGCAAAGAAGAATATTCATATCGACTCAGTGCGGATCTCCTCCACCAAACGGATTCTGAATTTTTAGCCTATCTTTACGACCATAGTGGAATTGAAGATTCCGATCTCCGAGAAATTCGGAATCTATTTAGGTCAGTAAAATATCTGCCAAATGAAAAAATTTTAAGCCGCGATGAGGCAATTCAAATCTGGACAGATTGGAAAACAAAACTAAAGATATAATATGGAAGCATTTCAAAGACCTTATCTGCTTTTATTGTTTCTACCGCTAGCGGTAATTTATTTTTACGCTCTTCATAAAAATAAAGTTTCTGAACGTCTTGTAGGGAAATGGGATCGTAATGAATTAGCCAATCAAAAATATTTTTCTATATTCTTAAAAAAAATTCTCCAAAAAATCACTGGAACATTGATTTATATAGCATTAGGATTTCTTATCTTGGCCGCTGCTGGACCTGGAGAAAAATTTAATTTTATACCTGATGAAACGAAAGGAGTGGATATCGTAATAGCACTCGATATATCCGGTTCAATGGTGAATAGCTACGATTTTCTACCAAACAATCGCCTCACAGTTTCTAAAGCATTGATAAAAGAATTTATATCCAAAAGGACTGAAGATCGGCTAGGTCTCGTAGTATTTGCTGGTGCAGCATATTTACAATCTCCCTTAACCAGTGATAGAGACGCATTAAAAGAATTAGTCGATGATGCAGATGATTCGAGTATCGAAGAACAAGGTACTGCGATCGGAGATGCACTTATGTTATCAACCTATCGTCTGAAAAATTCGAAAGCAAAATCGAAGGTGATTATTTTATTAACGGACGGAGTATCCAATACTGGAAAAATTGACCCGCTTTCCGCTTCGTTTGCATCAAAAGCATATCAGATTAAGGTATATAGCATAGGAATTGGAAAGGAACAAGGACAATACGAAATTAATTACGATTCATTGAAATCAATTTCCCATGAAACAGGTGCCATGTTTTTTCGAGCGGAGTCTCCTGAGGATCTAGGAGAAGTATTAGCCGAAATAGACAAACTGGAAAAAGATCCAATTCCGAAAAAGCCTGTCCAATTAGCGCAAACATATTTTCCGGATTATTTACTCTGGTTCTTTTTCATTTTGGTAATCGATAGTATCTTAAAAATTTATCCCTTTCCGGAAATGTTGTAAATGAACACTATTTCGCCAATCTATGTTTATACTTTCTACTTTCTCTTTATACTTATTCTTATAACTGGAATTGTAAAATTATATCTTTTGAAAAAAATTCAATACTTTATAAAAAATAAGACTTCCCTGCAGCAAAAATTCCCGTTGCCTAACTTAATATTAGTTACATTATCTTTTGTTTTGATACTCCTCTCGATTTCCCTGGCCTATTTGGCTTTATTTCAAACAAAACCTAACGAGGCTGAAATTTCGTCTTCACAGAACTCGGTCGATATTCTTTTTCTTATCGATGTAAGCCTATCGATGAATGCAACTGATGTTTATCCTTCCCGATTAAAAAGAGTTCAAGATGTTCTCTTGAGAATTGCACCAGATTTAGTCGGCAACCGAGTAGGCGTTGTTGTTTTTGCTGGTGGCGCTTTTTCCTTTTGCCCCATGACAAGCGACATGACAGCATTTTCAGATTATATAAATTCATTAGGCGTAGATATTGTAGGAAGAAAAGGTACAGACATGGCCGCTGCTTTTGATAAGGCAAATAAAATTCTTTCCAGCTCTAAAGTATTAAAAAACAGAATAGTTGTCTTGGTTTCTGATGGAGAGAATCATGAGTCTAATCAATTTTCAAAATTAGATTCGGAGCTACAAGTTTGGGGAGTTGGAACGGAGCAGGGTGGTTCCATATATTTTGGAGATGAAAACTCAAAATCAGCCGGTTATGTAACGATTTATGGAGGACTGACGAACAGTGAAAAATCAACCGATCTTCTAATTTCAAAATTAAATGAAAATACTTTGAGAACAATTGCGGAAACCAATAATGGCACCTACTATGACTTAAGCTATGAATCCTTAGGCGCATACCGACTGTTAGATAAAATATTGGAAATGAAAAAAAACCAGACCATTTTGTTACAAAAAATTCGGAAAGAGGATGGAGCGGAAATTTTTTTGATACTCGCCGTATTATGTTTGTTTATTGAGCGCTTATTGCGTCTTTTCTTCTATGTTCGCCCGCCAATGACAATTCTACTGATCATATTTTTAATTTCTGGAAGAAGTGTATATGCCTGGGATTTAGATCCTGGTGGAAATAGAATCAAAGAAGGAGTCAAACTCTACGAAGAAAAAAATTACAAAGATTCAGAATTGAAACTTCAGGAAGCAGAAGAATACTTTGAAAATGATTCCAGATTGAAATTTAACCAGGCAAATAATGATTATAAACTTGGAAAATATGCAGAGGCAATCCAAAAAAATAATGAAGTGATAAGTGACGCAAACCAAGGAAATGATATTAAATCCAAAGCGCATTATAACAATGGAAATGCTTATTTCAAATTAAATGATCTAAAGTCAGCTCAAAAATCGTATGAAGAGGCTCTTGCATTAAACCCAAACCATGAAGCTGCCAAGATAAATTTAGAGTTACTCCGTAAAAAAAATCCAAACGAACAAAACCAAAATCCGGAAAAAAAAGAAAAGAGTAAACCTAACTCAAATCCAAAAAACGAAAGTGAAAAACAATCCCAAAAAAATCAAAGCCAAAAAGATAATGCAGATCGTATGATGGATAATTTCTCTCCTGATTCAATACTTAAAAAAAAATCACCTAACGGTGGAAGAAATGACAATGAAAAATTTTGGTAATTGGATACGCCATTTTTTCCCCATTGCATTCTTTATTTTTTTATTCCGACCTGTTTACGCTGCGGATATTGAATTCAATTTAAGTGCGAATACTTTGCCATTAGGTGAAGTTGTTTTTTTAGATGTTCGTTATGAAGGAAACGGAGAAATAAAACCAATAGAAAAAAGATATGATTCCGGAGCTGTCCAAGTCTATTACATTGGAGATTCCTACGAAACACAAATTATAAATTTTAAAGTATCAAAACGTCATATCCTTAAATATCAAATTACTAGCAATCAATTAGGAAAACAAAGAGTACCGAGAATCAAAATCTCAATTAACAATCAAGTAGTAGAATCGCAAGACTTGTGGATTGAAGTCGTCAAAAAAGAACCGAAAAACAATCAACAAACCCCGTCCAACATTTTTGATCAATTTTTTGGAGACTCCAATAATGAGAGCGAAGAGGGGAAACCTCCTGAGGTGGTATTCCATACTAGCCGGAACGTCTGTTATCTGGGAGAACCTATCGTTGGTTATTACGTGCTTTACTTCAACGGATTAAAACAACCTTTTTTAGAAAGAGACCCCAACCAATCTATAGCCTTTCCATTTTTTCTTTCAGAAACACTCAGCCAAGTGACTGTCCAAATTGACCCTACCGCAATTCGAAATGGCAACCTAAGACATACACTTGTTTATTTAAAGGAAATTTATGGACTAACACCAATGCAGGTTGGTCAATTTGAGCTTGGTTCGACAAATTTTATCGTGGGCGATAGCATGAAATTTGGAGTAACAAGCGATGTGATTCCCGTACAAAAAGGCTCCGTCAAAGTCCTTCCTCTTCCACCGGGTGCGCCAAAAAACTTTAAAGGTGCCATTGGGGATTACGAGATATCACTGGAAAAAAGTCAAACCAAGGTCCATCTTGGAGAAACTTTATATTTTTCAGTGCGTGTGTTTGGATCTGGGGCAGGTATTGGATTAGAGGATCCTTTGCAAATTCAAACATCGGCTTTTAAAAAGGAATTGTTCTTATTAAAAAAAGAAAAATCAAAAGTGTTTCGAAAATTGCCTGAAGGGGAATTCGGTTTTTACTCGGTTGTGGAATTTTTTTATAGCTTCCAATCCAAAAAAGAGGGAACCATAGAATTGCCATCACCTTCCGTTACCTACTTTTCACCTAAGCTTGGGACGTATCAAACTAAGTTTTTGCCGACCATCCCAATTTCAATCCTTCCAAAACGAATTCTCAATTCGTCAAATCGTATAGAGGCCAAAGATAATTCAGAGATATCTGGTAACTATTTTTTTTGGATTCTTTTTGGTGTTTTGTCAGGCACTCTCATTTTTTGGGCGGCAAAGTCAATTTCCGACAGAAGAATTTCCAAAATTAAATTGCAAACCTTGAATGAAAAATTTGGATCAAAAAAAGGGGATATCCTCGGTGATTATTTGGTGCGCCACGGTGTGACTAAAGAAAACGCAAAGGTTCTCTCGGAGCTATCTCTTGCCTTTCCGAATCAAAATTGGGAAAACATTTATCAATATTGTAATAAAGAAGACAAACGTTTGTTAATTCATATAACAAACAATTTAAAAAACCAAAGGAGTAAAATATGACAACAGAAGAAAAAGGAAAAATTAGCGTAGAAACGGAGAATATATTTCCCATTATTAAAAAATGGCTATATTCCGAAAAAGACATTTTCATTCGAGAAATTGTCTCAAACGCTTGTGATGCGATCAGCAAACTAAAGAAAGTATCCTTATCGGAAGAGTTCGACGGCGGAACGGACTATCGGATTACTTTAGATTTTGACCAAGACAAAAGAATCCTATCGGTAGAGGACAACGGAATAGGGATGACCGCCGATGAGGTAAAAAAATATATCAACCAAATCGCATTTTCCGGAGCAACTGATTTCGCAAAACATTACCAAAACAATGAAAATAAGGCCGAAATTATTGGCCATTTTGGTCTCGGGTTTTACTCCTGTTTTATGGTCTCAAGTAAGGTGACGATAGAAACGAAGTCATACAAAAAGGGAGAAAAGGCGGTCCTTTGGGAAAGCGAATCTGGAACTGATTTTACAATTACGAACATAGACAAAGAAACTCGTGGAACAAAAATTTCTCTCTACTTAGATTCCGAATCTGGTGAATATTTAGACAAATGGAAATTAAAGGACTTAGTTAAAAGGTATTGTGATTTTTTACCCGTACCTATTTTCGTCCAAGAAGAAAAGGCAAACAGAGAAAAGCCGCTTTGGTCTGAAGAACCTTCTAAGGTGAAACAAGAAGACTACAAAGATTTTTATAATTATCTTTTTCCATTCTCTGGCGAATCACTCTTCCATATACATCTGAACGTTGACTTTCCATTTAGAGTCCAAGGAATTCTTTATTTCCCAAAAATAACTCACGAATTAGAAGCTTCCAAAAATGGAATTAAACTTTTCTGTAATCATGTTTTTGTTAGCGATAACGCAAACGAGTTAATCCCACAATTTTTAACTATTTTGAAAGGTACAATTGATATTCCTGACCTACCACTCAATGTATCTAGGTCCTATTTACAAAATGATCCTTTGGTAAAAAAAATATCTAACCATATCATCAAAAAAGTTGGAGATCGATTGATTGATGATTTTAAAAAGAATAGGGAAGAGTTTCAAAAAAACTGGAATGATATATCCATATTTGTTAAATACGGAATGCTTACAGATGAAAAATTTTTCGATTCAGTTAAAGATGCATTGATCTTTAAAAATTCTGAAGCAGGATTTTATACCTTAAACGAGTATGTAGAAAAAAACAAAGAGAAAAACAATGGTAAGGTCTACTACGCCAACGAAACCGAGATGAGTTCTGTTTATATGAGTTTGCTAAAATCCCAAGGTTTGGAAGCAATTTTAGTCGATTCTAAAATCGACTCACATCTTATCCAACATCTTGAAATGAAAAATCCGGAAATGAAATTTCAACGAGTGGATGCTGAACTAGCCGACCAAATTGTAGATAAGGACGCAAACCCAGGAGTCGTAGATTCAAACAATCAAACAGAGTCTGATCGTATTCTCGCGTTCTTTAAAACAACTGTCCACAGGGAAGGGATTGAAATCAAAGCTGAGGCACTAAAATCAGCAGAAGTCCCAGCTGTGATACTCATGCCTGAATTTATGAGAAGAATGAGTGAGATGAATTCAATGATGAACCGAGACGACTCTCTAAATCTTTTGAAAAATCATACTCTTCTTATCAACTCCAGCTCTAAACTCGTAAAGACCGCCTTACGAGAGTTTGAAGGAATTTCGCCTGAGAAGGGTAAAAAGTTAGCGCAGTTGATTTACGATCTTGCACTAATCCAAGCGAAGGCTATGAACGAACATGACATCGCTGAATACACGAAAAGGACAACCTCTTTCCTTGAAGAAATTCTGTCGAAAAACTAGATTGTAACTTTCTATTAAGATTTGGCAGCGATTGACACTTTGTTATCGTTGCCAAAGAGAAAGTTGTGATCAATATCTGCATTACTAGTCGTCTATCTTGTTTGCCCATCGTCATTGCACACAAAAAGGGCTTCTTTGAAGAATTTGATACAGAAGTAACACTACACTCCATAACCCACCACAAAGCTATTCTTTCACTTCTAGATGCTGGCCGGATAGAAGCTGGCGAAATTCCGAGTATCGCTTTTCTCCAAGATTCATTTTTAAAAAAATCTAAAATTAAACGCATCTACAAGGGACTTATGATGTACAGGTCCCCTATGTCTTTTTTTTCACGTTTCCGTTTTCAACCTGAAGATATTTCACGTAACAAAGGTTACTTTATCCCAGTTCCGCATTATAATTCCGTCGAAAGACTTTTGGCAGAAAAATTTCTAGAAGAGTACGCGCCAAAAACTCCTATCAAAGTTCGATACATGGACACACCGAGTTTTTTAGAAGAAAAAGAATTTTTGAAACCTTCTTGTTTAGGTTTGGCGTCAGATCCTTTACTTAGTCCATTTCTCAAAAATTATCACGATTTTCGTGATGATGGCTCATTGCCACTTTTATCCTCAGAACAATTTCTGCCATCCACCTTACTAGGATTTAGCGGAGATTGTATATTAAAAATGGGCAGGGAAGCTTCTGGCGTACTACTTGCCATCAAAAAGGCTATAGATTACATAAATGAAAGTACATCGAACTCGCGCGGTTGGGATGATTTAAACCTTAGCCAATATTTTCCTCACCTAAGAACTGCCGATTTAAAAAACTTAATTTTTTCCCATCCGCTCATCAAAAGGGGAGTGTTCTCATATGAAACCAATTCAGATAACTTAGCTCCCTTACTCAAAGACTCCTACTTTCGACCAATACGACGTGTTATGGATGCAGAAACCATTCGACCTATTTTTGATTTTAGCGAAATTTTACAATCACTTGGACCAAAAAAACTTTTCGATGTGCGCAAACTGAGTTCCTTTCAAGAAGGAGGCGCAAAACAACAACATTCTCCATCACTCATCAACTATCGTAAATTAAATGCTATTCGACATTTGATTGTTGATGTGAATTCTGTTGCGTTGGATATCCTCCAGGGTAAATTTCAAACAAGACTCAATACTGATGAAACACTTCTGTTAGACAATAGAGTCAAAGTTTTAGTAAATGCTATGATAGATTCTTTTAATGCAACTTTAGAGTTACAGAAAGAAGAAATCGCAGAACTAGAAAACCTTATTTCTATTTTAGAAATCAAACTAGACCGATCGGCTGTTGACTTACAATATTCTGAAGAAAAATATAGATACTTATTCGAATTCTCGAGAGAAGCCATCGCCTTGGTTGACGCAGATACTGGAAATATCTTAGAGGGCAATTATCAATTTCGAGCTCTTACTGGTTATACTCGAGGTGACTTGACGAAACTTACGATTGAAGATATTATCATAAGCGAACAAATTGCACCACAATTAAAATTAGGCTCAAACCTATCGCAAGACACGATGTTATCTCTACCAGACATAGAGATTCTACTTAAAGACGGAACTACACTTGGTGTTGACCTTAGCTTCGCTTCGATTTTGCTTTCACCAAAAAAAAGATACCAAGTCCAATTTCGACCAAATTTAGAACGAAAGGAACAAGAAAGATTGCAACATGAATTTATTTCGAATGTAAGCCATGAACTAAGAAGCCCCATGACAAACATTAGAGGTTACCTCGAATTTTTCAAAACAGATCCAAAGCTGAAATATACGACTGAACATAAAAATATGTTAGAAGTCATCGATAAAAATGCGAAACGCCTGAGTTTCTTAATCGAAAACATGTTAAAATTAACCACCTCACGCGAAAAAGACGAAAAGGAAGACGTCGTAGAAATTTTTGATCCAGTTCCTATCATTGAAGATGTAATCCACATGAACTCGCATCTCGCCAAAGGTAAGTCCATCGAGTGGGAATTGTCCCTAAAAAAAGGATTACTCATGCGTGGAATTCGATTCGAGTTTTCACAAATTGTCACAAACCTTTATGTAAACGCATTAAAGTACACATTAAAAGGGAAAGTATCTATACTTCTTACTGAGACCGGAAACAAAATTGAACTCACTGTAAAGGATACGGGTATAGGCATTGACCCTAACTTTATCAATCAAATTTTCGATCGTTTTTTTAGAATCCCATCTGCCGACAATCGCCGAATAGGTGGAACGGGACTTGGGCTCTCGATCGTTAAATCTCTAGTAGAAAAAATGGCAGGAGAAATATTTGTGAGTAGCAACCTAGGGGAGGGTAGTACTTTCCGAGTCATTTTCCCGAAAGTGGTCACTTCTTCTTAGAAAGTTTTTTACTGCTCTTTTTCGCTGCCTTCTTCTTTGGTTTCGCTTTTTTCGTGACCTTCGAAACCTTTTCAAATTTATCTTTAATAAGTTGTAAATCTGGAATCATTTTTGGATCCAAATGCATTGTTGAGATCAATTGAGACAACTCTAACATTTCTCGAGTTCCTAATAGATGCAACAAATCTAGTGCGGTTCCCATTCCCAACTTTGCAAAAATCGCTAGAGCGTTTTCTACTCCAAAAAAATTTATAATTACTGGTAGCTCTTCAATCCCTCTAGTTTTTATCCATTTTTTGCAATCATTAACAGACATGGAGCTAACAAGAGTTAGAATTGTGGCTACGTCTGTTTCTCGTACCAGCCATAAAAAATCTTTCATTGGTATCTCTTTTAAAAGAGAAATGGATTTTTCAATACCCAAGGTTTTTAAAATTTCAACACTAGTTTCTCTTCCAAGCGTACCCGCAAGCAAACTAACATCAGCAGGTGGAATACTCCTGGAAATTAATGCAAGATCAGCCATCGGCAGGGAATGGATGAAATAAACGAGATCTTCATCCGTATTTTCGCTGATCATCTCTACCAAAATTCGTTCTGGAATTTGATTCACCAGTTCCACAACTGTATTCTCACTTAATTTGTGAGTAAGAACAATCAATCTATCTTTTGGGACTTTCCCTGTGAGGGACAAAAGTTTTTCATATCCCAAATTTTTCAAAATTTGAAAAGACTTCTTTGGTCCCAGCTTTTCAAGATATTGGTAAACACTCTGAATGGTAACGAGAACTTCTTTCATTTTGGGAGACTGAACACAAGTTTACGGAAAGCGATGTAACTTCCAGAGAAATTCCTTGCAAATACATGAATTTTTTTTAAAATTAAGGTGTGAAATACTCCTGGTTTCTGCCTTCCCTCGTTATTTTTGTCCTCCTCTGTTTATTTTTGATCTGGTCAAAGATCCATCCTTATCAAGATTCACTCTCAGCTCTTATTGGTATTTGGGAGGGGTTTGCAGAAATCAATCCTGGAATTGTAGATCCCGGTTTCGTAATTTTTAAAAATGGCGGGTATGATGGTCAGTTTTTTTATTTTCTCGCCAAATCTCTGTTTTCCGATCTGAACTGGGATCTCATCGTCGATTCATATTTTTTTCGATTGCATCGAATCGGTTTTACACTTCTCATCGGTATCCCATCTGCTTTATTTGGTTTCGAGTATTATCCTTTTGTTGCGACCAGCATCCCATTTGCTATTTTCCTATTTTCGGTTTATATCCTATATTCGCTGCTACCTAATGAACAAAAATGGCTCAGCTTGTTTTACCTTTTTTCTCCTTATTCTCTTAATTCTCATTTGTTGCTTGTGGCAGATGGATTTTTTACCTCGCTAATCCTCATCATCATTTATTTTTTTAAAAAAAAATCGAACCCAATTTTGATACTGGTACTCGTAACAATTGCAATTTTTACCCGCGAACTTGGTGTTTTTCTAGCTCTTGCCATTTGTCTTCATTATTTTTCAGAAAAGAAATATAAACTAACGATTGCATACTGCATTCCCATTTTATTTTTTTCTATTTTTCTTTTTTGGACGAGGACATTTTCTCCTACCCACTTGGGAACAAATCCCCTAGGTTTTGGTGACATGATCGACTATCCTTTGTTTGGTTTCATAAAGAGTTTTTTTGATAATGGAGAGTTTCATCTATCGCCAAAGGAAAGCATGAAAATTCTTTTTTTTGTACAATGGGTTGCGTTAGTATTATATATTCTATTTTTTCTATGGAACAAAAGCTTCCAAACAAAAAGAGACTTTCTTCATGAAAAAAATAAACTTATTTTATTTTTACCAATACTTGCCTCATTAGGCATTATTTTTATCGCAGAGGAGGGCTACTGGAGGTCGTTCGACAATCTTTCTCGTATGTTTACCCTTTCCCTTCCATTAGTAATTTTATTACAGGCAGAAAAAAAATCTAAGTATTTATCATTCTTTTTGTATTCGAGTTTCTTTTTGTTCCTATTTCTTATAATTAGAATCACAATTATCACTCAGACAAAGGTCTATTATATATCACCATGATTGAAATTGCTTATAGTCCTTGTCCCAACGATACATTTTTATTTTACCACTTGGTCCATGGAACATTGTCTGACAGATCGAAGGTATCAGAAGAACTATGGGATGTCGAAAATTTAAATGAATTTGCCAAAAACAGAAAGTACCCGGTTACTAAAATATCTTTTGCCGCCTACTTTAGTGTTATTGAAAACTACATCTTGCTAGAGACAGGTTCGGCTCTCGGCAGAGGGTGTGGCCCAATGATCGTAAAAAAAAAAGGAAATCCATCTACCTTAACTAAAACTTCGAAAATATTAGTTCCAGGGCTATTGACCACTGCAAATCTTCTAGTTAGCCTATATACCGAAGGAAAATTCAATCCCGTTGCTCTGCGTTATGATCAAATCATTCCAGCGCTTCTTTCTGGTGAAGCTGATTTTGGGATCATCATACATGAAGAGAGATTTACCTTTGAAGAAAGAGGTTTAGAAAAGATAATCGATTTAGGCGAGTGGTGGGAATCTGACACAGGTTTGCCTATTCCACTCGGTGCCATAGCAATTCGACGTGATATTCCCAAAAAAGAGGCTCTAGAATTTCAATCCGCCTTAAAAAAAAGTTTAGAACTAGCCTATTCAGATTCTGAAAAAATGTACGCTTACATAAAAAAAAATTCGCAGAACAAAGAAGATTCGGTGATCAAAGCTCATATAAACTTATACGTAAATGAATATACAAAATCCCTAGGCGAAGCCGGCCACAAAGCGATCGTTACGCTACATAAAAGGGCAGTTAAAGCAGGCTTTCTAAAAGAAAACGAAGCTTCACTGCCATTTTTTTTAGGCGAGGGCTAAGAGACAAAGAATAGTTCCTTTGTCCTTTCTGATTGGCTCCAGGGCTTTCGCAACCAACATCCCTGGTTTTAATTTATTGGGATCAGCTTTGATAGCATGTCCAGACACAAGTCCTGATACTAGTAAATCACCAGGAATGATACTGCCTTGAGAGGCATCTACATGAACTTTTGCAAGTCCAATAAAGGCGACTAACGCGTATTCCAATCCCTTTTGTTCTTTTCCAAAAATCAAATTTGCACTTCCAACGCAAATACCAATTACGTTGGTGGAGTAGGGGTGTTTTGAGCGAGAAAGAACATTTGATTCTTCGGTTCCTACAAGTAAATCTCCAGGTGTCACAACGTCTTTTTGGTCCAGTCTAAAAAATCTTGCAATACACTCTTCTTGACCTTCTTTTGAAACGCGAATATTACCTTCAAAAAACGATTCACCTAACGCATGCAAAGCCTTGCCTGAACCTAACCATTCCTGTTCAGAAATCCCTACACCATTTGCATAGATCGCATAACCAGATTGTGAAATGAAATGCCCGCCGGCGGCATTCGTCCCGACACCCGTAATACCAGCGTGCTGATAAGAATCCTTGCCCTTGGAAAGTCCAAGAACTCCCATCTTTTCAGAAAATCCTACGAGACCTGCTGTATTCCCGATCCCAATCACACCAGAGCCCTCGCCTGAATTTTTAGAATATATTAGAGAATCATTGGCAACAGGCGGAACGTGTCCTTTCGAAGGTGAGGAAGTTTCACCACTAATTCTTAAAAAACCGGTATGGGAATCAAAGCTATGCATCCTTTCCGCGTAGTCATGTGTGTGGGGCAAGGGGTTTCGCAAATCACTCAATCGAGGATCATCCGCCAACACCACTTTTCCTGAAACGTTTTCGCCAGCGCGCGACAAAATAACAATTCCCGCCTTATCAAAATCAGCTGGCTGAATTCGCTTATCATCACCTTGGACAACAACTCCTGCCTTGTTTTCACCTGAATGTGCAAGTTGAACAATACCATACTGTTCGGTGGTTCCGTGTTTCAATCGCTTGTCATTCGCTTGCACAACGGTATCCGGCTCTTCCGCACCATTTAAGGACAATTTCACAATCCCTTTGGACGTCGCGGTGGCGTCTTTTAGTCTAGGATCATCGCCAGTCACGACTTTGTCAGGTGCAACTTCACCAAGTTCGGTGAGCATCACGAGACCATGAGCTTTTTTTGTAGCAATTTTTAATCTTGAATCATTGCCTTGTACAACAACGCCAGGTCGAGTTTCACCATCTTCCGCTAGTTCAACGATTCCCGAATGTTCTGTACTTGCTGTACGTAATCTCTCATCATCCGATTGTACGACCAAACCAGGTCTTGCTTCTCCTGATCTTCCCAATCGAACAAGGCCATGAGTCAATTCCGTAGCAATTTTTAATCGTTTGTCATTCCCTTGCACAGCTACACCTGGCTTTTCTTCGCCATCGCTTGCAAGTTCCACAATTCCTCGGTATTCCGTACTAGCATCCCGAAGCCTTCTATCATTTGATTGTACGACAACTCCTTCCTTTACTTCACCATCTACCGCAAGGCGAATGATGCCAGATCGCAGAACAGATGCGTAGGGAAGTGGTTCTCTTGTCGGACCACCGAAATCTTTTTTATCTGGGCTCGAGTAGAGTTCAATTTCTATAATTTCTGTTACATACTCTTTTTTATTCTGTTGCTTTTCTTGCAAAAAAACTAATTTTAAGAATCTCAAATTAACGGGCGTTACCCGCCATTTATACCAAGTCCCAGCTTCTGAAAGAAAATTGTTTTCTTCGTGGAGTTGGAACCATGTAAGGTCGTCTTCACTATAGTAGGCGATAAATCTTTCTGGGAAATTTGTATTCGGATCATTTTTAGTCAACATCCGAATTTCTTCCATTCGGTTGACACTACCTAAATCGAAAATCAGATATTCATCTTCTGGTGATTCTTTTTTTTTCGAGGACCATCCATAATCAGGTCTTGTATCGATGAGATTTTCTTTTACCCACAACCTGTCGAATTCCGAACTAGCTTGGATATTGGTAATGCCAGTAATTAAAAGTCTTAAATTTCCAAAACTAATCCTATTTTTTCCGTTATTGGCTTTTCTGGAAACTTTTGAGATAAACTTCACATAACGTGCGCTCGTAAGCGAAAACAGCCATTTTGCGGAGGTTTTGAATGACTTTCTAAAAGCTGACTCCTGTAAGATAGGTTCCCAATATTTTCCATCATGTGACAATTCGAATCGAAAGGAATCGGGAAAATAATCTAAACCATCTTTTCCAGGCAAAAGTTCAATGCCGTTAAAAAATACGGACTCCTCAAATTCAAAAACGATAGACGAAAGTCCAGCGTTGTCTTGTTCCTCAAAGAAGGAGATAAATTCGTCATTTTTGAGTTCATAACGTCCACTCGTTTTGACTGAACGTATAGGTAGAGAGTAGGGGTGACTGACCCGAATCAGGTTATCTTTCATGTGTTCTTACGTTTAACTCCTTCCAAAAATTCCATTTTTTCCCTCGAGTCTATCGAATTTCGCTCAGGCGTGATCCTTCTTCTTTTTCTTGGAACAAAACGATAAGGGACGGTTTAGCCTTCTCTGTAAAATATTTTGTGATGATTTGTTTTGCCACGTGCGTGGTTGCTGACTGCACCAAGAGGACTTTCCCATCTATGACGAGGTCTGTCCGTTCGAGCTCTTTCCAAGTGGTCTGCGAAAGCTGCCTGCTAGCCCAATCCAAAAAACCCAGCCAGGAAGCGGGGTGGGAGTGGGGAATCTCCTCCATTTCCGGCTGCTCAGTTTTGGGCAGTTTTGTATTTAACCTAACCTTTTCTTTGCAGACTCCTAGCAGATAGGAGATGTCTTGTTCCAAGGATAGTTTGGCGGCGGCTGCATACGCTTCAAAGGCGATCTCAGACCCAAAAAGGGAAATTAACTGTTCCAGATTCGTCGCCGTTTTTTCTTCGGTTTGTGTTGCCTTGCCCTCAGGCTGAGATTGGTTTGAATTAGATATAGTTATATTAATATGGTTAGGGGCTACTGGGATACCCCTCTCGCTTGCTTTTTTGTCCCCCTCCATCGAATCCAAAAAGATCCCTCCCCGGGGTATGTTTGTATCCCCCAGAGGGGTAATTTTGGAACCCTCGTAGTGGAAGGAAAAGTGATACCTTGTGGCCGTTTTTCCGTGGCCTGGAACTTGATATAGCAATCCCGCTAAAGTAAGTTCTTTTTTTGCCTGTACAATGGACTTCTTGGTCTTGAAACCAGTCAGTTTCAATAACATCTCGGTACCAGGCCAAACAGGTTTAAATTTTGAATCGCTGAATTTCAAAAGCACCGGATACAACGTCTTGGCAGCGCTGGAAAGATTCGCCCAAACGCCAGAATCGATGATGTCCGTCATCAAGCGGATATAGGGATGGTAGTCACTCATCCGACCTCCTGTAAAATATGCGCAAAAAACAAACTAATTTTAAGCAAATTTTACGAAGGAGTTGACTATTATTGACATAATGTTAATTATGTCTCATCCAACAACATTCCTTCGGGAAAACCCGGTCCCCTGATCACCAGGGGATTTTTTTTACCCTTTGAAAAAGATATAGGTTTTCCTACGTCCCGTTTGTATATTTTTGGTGGGAACGTGGTACTTAAATTTCGTTTACTATATTATGTCACATTATTGGCAAAACACAAAGACTGTCAAGTTTGTACATACTTTTTTGCCCCTGCGTCAAGATTTTTTTTGCTAAGTACTTGACAAGTAAGTACTTGTTTAGGTAGTGGCCGAATCCCCAAATTTTTTAGAGAGTTCCTTTCTTAAATATTTCAACATTTCTCCGAGAAGAATTTCATCATCCGACTGGATGAGAATTTGGTTCCCGGATCGTTTTAGTTTGTACTGAGCAGGAATACGCCTAGTGGGAGTAGGGTTCGGATCCTTTGCTTTTTTGTTGAAGTCCTTCGCGTCTCGAACGGTTTTTAGTTCTCCCTTGCTGAACATCTCTAAAAAATTTTCGAGGGAACCTTTTTTTGCTGCTTGTGCGGCTTGGACGAGAAGGTTTTTGTTTTGGATGTTGAAGGACCGACATTTGGCCAATTCCGACTTTTCCATTCCCGCAATCGAAAGTACTTCCGACATATAACTTCTGCTTTTCCCAAAAAGATCACCGAGTTCAGCATCTGTATAATGATGGGCATTTTTCAAAAAGAGGAGGGCATCTACTTCTTCATAGGGTGAAAGATTTTCCCTTTGTAAGTTTTCGATGACCGCAAGTTTATAGATTTCTTTTTCTGGCCGATCTAAAATTTTACATTCGATCTCTTGCCAGCCTAGCGATTTTGCCGCATGAAACCGCCGCTCACCCGCAATGATTCTGTAGTGGTCTTCACCGCGACCTTTTGAAACGACGATGGGTTGCAATAGACCATCTGCCTTTAGGGAGGCTGCCAATTCTTCGATTCCCTTTTTTCTTTCTTGGCGAGGTTGGTTTTCTGCCGGTTCAATTTTTTCCAAGCGGATGTTTCGAATCGTACCATCTAAGTTCTCTGATTGGTAGATATCAGCTAAAGTGCCGAGTCTTTTACTTTTTAAGCTCACGAAGAACCTCCTCTAAAAAACCTTCATATTCTTGGGATTGCCTAGACGTTCGATTATAATCAAAAACAGATTTTTTGGCCAGATGGCTTTCTCCGATGGCAACTCCATCCGAAATTGTATGATCAAAAATTCGAAAATATTTTCCGAGGACTGGTAAAATTGTTTTGGTCAAAAGGGTTTGTGGCTTCAGCTGGGTGATGAGTGCCCCCAAAATTTCGAGGTCAGGGTTGATTCTCTTTTTAATCGAAGAAATCGTCTGTTGCAAACCCATAATTCCATCCATCGAAAATTTTTCGGCTTGGAGGGGGATGAGCACGTAGTTGGACGCAACAAGACTATTTACCGTAAATATAGAGAGTGAGGGAGGGCAGTCAATGATCGCAAAATCAAAATCATCTAAACCCTGCATCGCATCCCGAAGGATATAAGGCGCCTCAACGGAATTAACCGAAACTGTTTCCATTTCCGCCAAACGCAAGCTAGATGGAGCGATCCACATATGCTCGTTATACGCTGGCAAAATGATATCCTTTAGTTTTGCTGAATTTTGAAATAAATGTGCGAGATCCTTGTCTACTGTTTCCGGATTCACAAAAATGCCAGTAGAGTTGGCCTGTGGATCCATATCGATGAGAAGGGTCTTTAAATTTCTTCTTGCAAGGCCCATTGCGAGATTGAGCGAAGTTGTGGTTTTACCCTCTCCTCCCTTTTGATTTGCAACTGCGATCGTGATCATTGATACTCTACATCCTTCTCTTTTGGTATGGTTTCTTCAGAAAATCGTACAAGCAATTGAATTTTGAAAATGAGTCAAAAAAAGATTTTTCATTGCCTTTACTCCATTGTCGGACATCCGACATACCAAAAATTAGCAAAAAGTATCTGTTGGAAATATGTCGGACATCCGACATTCATTACGGTACGTACTTGACAAAGTGATTAAATCTAAACAGTTTCATAGCATGCCTACATCCAGTGGCTCCCTTCTTTTCTCGAGCGCCTTGGGTAAGACTTGGATTGAAAAAATCCTCCCTCCCGTTTGGGAAGAGCTATGTACAGATTTCGGGGTGGGGGCAGGCGTGGTAGTCCTCAAGTCCTGGGAGGAGGATTCCTTTTATGAAAGCGCGTCCTTCGGTTACGGAGAAGAGGGTTTTTATTATTCCTTTCTGGCACGTGGAGAAGCTGGTTGGAACCGTGTAAAAAACCAAACTTCACCGACCCATTTTTCTGGCAGAGATGTAAGTCTTTTTTTGGATTCTGGGTATGCGACTGTGATTGCGATTCGCTCCGGAAAAAATCGCGATTTCGTCGGATTTCTCCTGGTTGAAACGGAAACGGAAGCCACTCCAGGTTTGGAGTCTTTTTTGTATCTTCTGGCCGAAAAAATAGGGAAGGAAAGAGAAGAAATTATTCCAGAAAAAAGACCCGCATTTGTAAATGTTGTAACCCAGAGTTCTGGCAGCCAGGCTCCGCTTGTGGTTCGCCTTCTCCCCAATTTAAAAGAGAAACTCGAAATCTTTTCGCATACAAAAATTCTATCCATCCTCGGTCCAAGTGGGAGCGGAAAAAAGACCCTTGCTAAATACATCCACCAACAGATAGCTCCGTCAAAGGCTTGTCTTTTTTTGTCTGCAATTCCTGAACATCTCGGAAAATTAGAGAAGGCGTTGGTTCATTGGTCCGATGAAACGGGAGCGGGAACTCTTGTTTTTTTAGAACCAAAAAGATGGAGTCTCGGCCAGCAAAAAATCATCATGGATTGGGTTCTTTCGGATGCCAATTCTTGCTATATTCTTTTTGTCAATTCAGACCAAGAAAACCTAGAAATCTTGCCTGGGTTTGGGAAACTATTGCAGAAAAATTTCCTGCAGATCCCAGGGCTTTCCTATCTAGAAAGACCACAATTAGAGGCAATCTTACTTGAATTTTTTTCCGATCTTTCCAGAGATCAAAATCGGAACGGACTGGAACTGGATCCTTCTGCTCTCGAATCCCTGCTTTCCAGAAATTACCCGCATCATTTTACGGACTTAAAAAACATTCTGCTCTCTGGAATTCTAAAAACTAGGGGCAATCGCATCCTCGAATCCGAATTGGAAAGCGACGTCTCAAGGCTCAATTTGGGAGTACCAGATGCGGAAGATTTAGACTTGCGGAGTGGGATTCAAGCCCTAGAACGGCAGAAGATTCTAAATGCGATGCGAATCTTTTCTGGCAACCAGATTCGTATGGCAAAGGCATTGGGAATTTCTCGAGGGGCACTACAAAATAAAATGAAGCAGCTGGGATTGTTTTAGACCATCATGGAAGAAACGGTTTACGAAGAGCGGAAAACGCCCGGTGGATTTTTGGTCAAAGTACGGCTTTCGAAAATGACCTATGTGGTATTTTCGGAATCAGGCCCGGAGATCCCGAAAGGAGCCAAAAATAATTCCATTGTTGCCAATGTCCCAAAAGTCGGTTTTTTTGGTGAGGATTTTGATCTTTCTTATTTCCATTTGGGGGAGTTGTCCTTCGTCAACGTAAAGACCGGAAAAATGGTCATCCCATACCAACATGGGTTTTCCAACGAAATTAAAACGATCTATTTAGGTACCGGCAGCCAAAGTGATGCGCTCCCTGTCGTGATCTACCACTTCAAAAACAAAGAGGAACTGATGCGAGCCTGGGAAAGTGGAAACCAGGTTCAGTTTCTAGTCGTGGATGAGGAAATTCCGAGATCTGAAATGGTGACCTTCAAAATCCGTTACCCAAGCCTGAATATTTTGGTCATCAAAAAAAGAATCAATACTTCGGCCGAATCGCAAGCTCCTAAGGTGGACCCCCGCGCGGGGGAAACGGGAAAGGGAATCGTTGATTATGATCGGGTCCGGGCAACGGATGTTGCCAGAAATTCCAACCTCAACATGCACAGCGAAAATCCTGTCTTTTTGGCAAGGATCCATCTGCGAACCATGGAACTTGACAAGGTCAAACAGCTACTTTTGGATTTTAAACTTTCTGCCCAAGACGTTTCTTTTATCAGAACATTTTTGGAAGTGATGATCAAAAATGAATATGCAAAGCCAGAACTAGATGCCGCCAAACCGAGACTAGTTGCTTTAAATGAAGCCTTTCGTCTCTCTGTTTTAATTCTGGAATTCCGCATCGAAGAATTTGAAAGAGAATTGGATAAGGGGTTTTCATCTGAAATTTCAAGTATGATTTACGCGGTATTGGCGAAAGAACAAGAGTCCGCTCCCGAGATCGAGACAGAAATTGTCCTCTGGGAATGGAAATTGAAAACTCGCGCGATGATGTACAAACACTAAAAAAACTTCCGAAAAATACAAAAAAAGCTTTTAATTTTGGGAAAAAACCGCATATTTGAGGGAAATAGCCATGAATTTCCTCAAAAATAGACATAATTTGGCACGATTTTTGCTCAAGCCAGTGGGTTTTGCAATTGTCTTTTTTTGTCTTTGTGGGACTTCTCTTTTCGCGGATGAAAACATCGAGCCGATTATCATCCCGGCGACCGAACTGCTCACTCCTGTTGTCCTCGTAAACGGTGTGGTTTCGGAATTGGTCGTAACGCCACCTAAAGTTCAGTTTGCAAAATTGCCAAAGGTAAGTGAACCTTTACTCTTCGTAGGCGGCGTGAAAAAAGAGGGAAATCGTTTTGGAAATTTTTTATTTGCAATGGAATCGTTCTGTCCCTCTGGCCCATCGTCCATACGCTCAAGGGAAAAAACTTTGGCTCCAGCCTATGACCTTATCCCCCTGTTTTCCAAATTTGGAAAAGAACCAGACCGTTCCGATCTAAAATCGATTGCCAACCTAGGTCTTTTTGCTTTTTTTGAAATATGTCTCAGCCAAAGCGAGTTGCCTTTCAGAAATTCATCAATGCCATGCGCAAGCTCTCTGTCGAAGTCAATGATACGGAAATCTGCAAACGCTTGGAAATCCTCATGGCAACCAGTAAAGATGACCTCCCTTTGGCCCAGGTCAACCTTCTCCTTACCGATCCTAAGAATTTCGATCCTAGAGCGATCGCTGAGCCTTTCACGCAGTATGTCCGACATTTTATCTATATGGTCAAACGAAATGGCCGAGTTCCCGCCGACCTCGTGGGAAATGAATCTACGAGCGCACATGGCTCAGATTCGAGTGGCGTTAGCAAAAAGCTAAAGTCACGAAAAAAAGACAGTTCCGTCCCCAAAAAGAAAACCTCTCCCAAAAAAACGGCTAAAAAATAAACCAAGCTTGGATGGAACGAAGCTCCCTGTGCGCACCACAGGGTCGTTTGCCAAAATTCGGTGAAATCCTTCCATTCCCCCTTCGTCTAAAAGAATTTCTACCTTTTGAAGATAAATGCTTAATAATAGGCATTTAATTGCCAAATCATAAAGCACTCTCGTTTTCGCACTGAGCTTCTCTTTCAGGCCGACCAAATTTCGCCAAATAGGGGTCGCTTCGGGCACTCCAAATAAACTGACCAAAATTGAGCAATATTCTAGGGCATTTGTGCGATTTGCCTAATTCTCGCCCCCGAGGCGAAGCGTAAATTTCGTTTTGGGCACTTGTAATCTTCCTACGGTAAGGAGTAAGATGGCGGTAATTGGTCAGATCGTCTGTAAAATCAGGATAATGGGAATCCACCCAGAAACCCACACGAGAGTGGATTCAGTAGGGAGAAAGAAGGAAAAAATGCCCCAGTCTTTGGGGGGACGAAAGACAGAACTGCCGAAAATTCGACTTTTTAAGTTCCGCCGAAAACAGGTCATTTTCGCAGGTATTGAAATATCCCTGGAAAAATCGAAAGGAGTGCGCCAAAAACGACAGGGAGGAAATCGACGGTATAGATCTAAATCGTAATATTTTTCGATCCTATGCATCGGAAATGACGGGGTTTCGGCAGCCTACAATTTGTCAGAAAACGCCCAAGCATTCGGGCGGTTGGAAGAGACTCACACGGGAAGTGAATTCTCAAAAGGCAGCGAAAAGGCCAATAATTCTGCCATTTTGTCATGTGTAGGAAGATTTCCTGAGCATGTAATCTTGGCAGGAATCGGAATAGTGCTTTACTATGAGCCTCGCCTTCTGGTAATCTCGCGGCATGGCAGAAACTATCCGATTGCGTGTAAAATGCCACGCATGTTCGAATCTAATAGAAGGGTCGGCAAAATATGGCACTGGGCACTTTGTCCCTGAAGGCATTGTCTTTGAATTTGTGGCCGTTGGCAAGGTGGAGGGTGCGCAAGGACGACGTGTAAAGGCGGAAGTTACCTGTACCTGCCCCAATTGCGGAGTGAAGTGCAAATACAATGTATAAATGCTCAAATACAAGCAATAAAATGTAAGTCTGATGATTAGAAAATGACTAAAATCAATCATAAAAGTAGCCGCAAATAGCAGATCCATGGTCTTCACTAGTCCCTTATTTGTCGCATTCATGGCCATTTTATTGATTATATATGGTCTGTATTATGCTGTATTTCAGTCGCATTTAGAGAAAATGACTAAATATGATCAGAAATATGGATCGATTCGGATTTATATACTGCTTGGATTTAGTCTTTTATTCTACGCGAGTTGGAATCCTCGTTACCTATTGCTACTCCTCTGGATTTCCTTGGTTGATTATTTGATAGCCAAACAAATGCATCTGTCAGTACCAATTCTTCCACGTAAATTTCTCCTCTTTCTTTCGCTTGGGAATAGTCTAGGAGTCCTATGTTTGTTTAAATACCTTGGTTTTTTCCAAGAAAATTTATATTTCATCATCGAATTTTTAGGTCTCACGTCTCATGCCGAAATTTTACGTCTGCTACTACCGGTTGGGATCTCATTTTATATCTTTCAGTCCATTTCGTATGTAGTGGATGTCTACCGACGCGAAATCCTTCCGGAAACGAACTATTTCTATTATCTATTTTTTCTCTCTTTTTTTCCTCAGTTGGTGGCCGGTCCCATCGTCCAAGCCAAACAATTTCTGCCCCAAATCCGACGATTTAAGGTGCTTTCCAGATCAAATTTGGAATTTGCCCTCTTCCTCATTCTACTGGGTTCTTTCAAAAAATCAGTTTTGGCGGACCATTTGGCGGTGACATCTGATTTTGCCTTTTCCCACATCTTAGAATTGGATCGTGAATTTTTATGGTGGGGCCTTCTTTCTTATACAGGACAAATTTATTGTGATTTTTCTGGTTACACTGACATTGCCCTGGGAACGGCACTTATCTTTGGTTTTCAGCTTCCGGAAAATTTTCGAATGCCCTATCTTGCCCTGGGGTTTTCCGATTTTTGGAGAAGATGGCATATGTCGCTTTCTGGTTGGTTGCGAAATTATCTCTATATCCCACTTGGGGGAAATCGATTGGGAAGTTTTCGGACCTATCTGAACTTAATGTTTGTTATGTTCCTAGGTGGGTTATGGCATGGGGCCAGTTGGAATTTTGCGGTTTGGGGTATTGGCCACGGGATATTATTATCTGCTGAAAGAATGACAAAAGACTTTTTGTGTAAGGGTAAATTTTGGCAGAATGAAAATCAGAAAGGATGGTTCAAATTGTTTAAGACGGTTTTTCTTTGGGCGATAACATTTTTTTTGGTATCTGTTTTATGGATTTTTTTTAGAAGTCCGAAATTCACTGATTCCCTGTGTTATCTACAGGGGCTTTTTGTGAAAAATGGTGATTTTTCGATCCCCTACACCCAAAGCCAAATCACGTTTTGGTGTTTGATTGCGATTCTAATGGGTCATTTTATTGGAAGTCGCTATTTTAAAGGCGCAAAAATTGAATTACCTAAAAGAGTCGTTCGCCAATCAAGTGTTAGAACAATCCTGCTTGGAGCCCTATTTTCATTGGGTTTTATTGCAGTTGTGCTTTTGTCCGGAAATAGTTTACCATTCGTATATTTTGTATTTTGATGAAAAACAAGAGAAACAAATTCATATTTATTTTTGTTCTGATTGGTTTCCTTTTTCTTTTTGATTGGGCATTTTTTCGGAGAGGGCAATACTTACTGCCAAACGAATCTCCTTGGAATACAAATCACTTTTTCAATTTTTTATATGAATACAAACGTGTGGCAAACCTACCGAAAAATAGACCTAGAATTATTATCCTAGGAAGTTCAATTGCTTATTATTCGATTTCGTCTGAGTTACTTGCTCATCAGTTAAAAATCAAAACGGGTAAAGATTACGAGATTATTTATTTGGCCTATGCTGGAAATAGTCCATTATACGTATATCTTTTGTTAGATTGGCTTTTTCCCTTAGAGCCAGATCTTGTGATCTATCCTATCAATTTTATAGATTACCGTTTGCATCGAACGTATGTAATTTTTCCTGAAGGAAAAAATGAGGATGTTAACGAAGAACTACTGGTGCGGGATGCATTGACCTTTCAAGAGGCTCCACAATCGCTTTGGGTTTTTCCGTGGGAGACTTTATCCGAAGTTGGGGGATCCATGGATCTCGGTAACAAGGCTCGGTATCTTTTAGCTGGGTTGTTTTCGTTTTATAAAGACCAAGATTTTTATCTGACAAATTTACAAAATATCTACCAACACCGGTTTGGAAGGAATACAAGTTATCATGCCTATATGGGCGTCCCTATTCCAGAGGGAATTAGCTCTCTTGGTTGGACGGGCAAAAAATTTTCATTTTTCCCTATAGATAAAATGAAAGCGGGTAATCAGGGGATTTGGATTGAAGTCACACCTTTTTTGCTTCGTGACGGCATCGTTTCACTTACCTTTACAACTGATTCTGGTAGAAAACAAATCGTAAAACTCGAGAAACCAGGTTGGAAAAAAGTTTTTTTAGAGCCACGTTTTTTTGATTTTAAGGAAATGGTTACCGCCGAACTTTCACAAGTTTGGTATGCGTTTGAGGCATCTGGCGCTTATTTGGATTTCCACCGAGATCCTATGGGAGTGAGGTTGCAACAAACGTTTGGCCTAGAATCTCCTCCCAAGGGCCAACAATACCAAAGACCATCCCGAGCGGAGGACTTCCGGTATATTGGGATGGAGGATGAAAAATATAAAGCATACTTTTATTATCGATTGTTAGAAGGATTGGAAGTGCGCCCTGGGATCGGATATTTGGTGGCACTGGAAAGAGCAAAAAAGAGAATCGCAACTGAGAAGTTTCGTCCTTTTTTTCACTTTCAATACCTTAAAAAAATTTCCGAAGTCTTCGAGTATAGGCGAGTGCCGCTACTCATCATCAATAATCCTGAAAATCCCGTTTCTCTAGATTGGTATGAAAATTCACCTTGGTATAAAGATTACTTACTCTTTTTGCATTCTCTCGGTTCCCAAAATGTCCATGTTTCCGACTTAAAACGTGCCTTACCAATGCAGGCATTTTCCGACTTCCATCATTTTACCTATCCAGGAATGGAGCAAATGAATCCGATTTATGCGAGTGAAATCGTAAATCTCTTTTCTAAATAGCCTCTTTTTCAGACCTTACGAATAGTTAAGGAATTTTATGGAAAAAATCAAGGTAGGGGTCCTAGGAGCTACAGGTTCCGTAGGCCAAAGATTTATACAATTGCTGGAAAATCACCCGTACTTCACGGTTTCTCATTTGGCCGCATCCGAAAAAAGCGCAGGACAAACTTATGGAGAAGTCATGAAGTCCAGATGGAAAATATCATCGGATATTCCTGATTATGCGAAAGATATAAAAATTACACTCCCGAAACCGAGTGAAACCGAAGGCGTACGTTTGGTTTTTAGTGGCCTTGATTCGTCTATCGCAGGTGAGGTGGAAACTGATTATGCTAACGCAGGTGTGATTGTCATCTCAAATTCGAAAAACCATAGAATGGATCCGACAGTTCCATTGCTTTCTGCAGAGGTTAATGCAGCTCACTTGGATGTTCTCTCTGCCCAAAAGAGCAAAGGCAAAATCATTACAAATTCCAATTGTACTATCATGGGGGTTACCATCTCCTTAAAACCATTGTTTGATTTATTTGGTTTGGATTCGGTTATGTTATTTTCGATGCAGGCTATTTCGGGAGCTGGATATCCGGGAGTTCCGACGATGGACATTCTCGGAAATGTAATTCCCTTTATTGGCGGCGAGGAAGATAAAGCGGAAGAAGAACCGCAAAAATGTTTGGGAACCGTGGAAAACGGAATCATCAAACATGCCGATTTTAAGATATCGGCCCATTGCAATCGTGTCCCTGTTTTTGATGGCCATACAGTTTGTGTAAGCGCGAAATTCAAAAAAAGGCCTTCAAAAGACGATATTCTAAAGGCATGGAAAAACTTTTCGGGTGAACCACAAAAGATGAATCTGCCTCTTGCTCCAAAACAAACGATTCTTTACCGAGAAGAAAATGACCGTCCGCAACCACGTCTTGATTTAGATACTGGGAATGGTATGTCAACCGTAGTTGGAAGACTTCGTGAAGATTCGATACTCGATTGGAAATGGGTGGTTTTATCGCATAACACGATACGCGGTGCGGCAGGAGCGGCGCTTTTAAATGCAGAATTACTTTTCCAAAAAGGACTGATCCCGAAGGGATAAACGTTTGTTATGCTAGAACCAAATCTCCCCGAGCTACGAGTGATGGACTATACTGCTTGCCTTCAAAAGGTACAAGCAATGGATTCACGGGGAGATTTTTCATACAAAGGTGTTTATAAAGTTCTGCTTGTAATCTTCGAATGGACAGACAAGTTTTTGCAGAACAAGGTATTGCCAAATACAGAACAAATTGAGCGTGATAGTTCGATTGATAGAGATAGAACAGAAGCATATGTAACTGATTTATGTTTCAGACAAAATCCTCCGATTTTAAAAAAATTAAACGTTTTGGAGTTCCATCCGAACGAAACGGGAGATCCTGAGAATCCTAAAACTTTCTTAAAACACAATACAGTTTTTGCAAGACCAACTACGAGCGATGGCGGGACCGCATTTCGTTATGCGTTAGGCTTAAACGAATTATCTGCCAACGCGATTAAGAGTTGGTTTAATGAAAAACGAAAATACCAAGGTAAAGAAAAATTAAAAAAAGTAATCAAAAGTGCTGTTGATTCAAATCGCCTTTTTGACACCTATGCCTCCACCGAAGTAGGTAATTTATTTCAATGCCCTTATGACAAAACCAAACCTCAAAAAGATGCAACTATCGTAATCCACTTAAAGCCGATCCTTAAACAGCTGGTAGATGGAAAAATTTTATTTTTTTTCAGAAATGACAAAGCAAGTCGACCAGGAAATAAATCGGTTTTTATTTATAACGTTCCAGAAGAAATTGCAGATCGATATGACGCCTACATTGACTATATAAAAAATACGATTCATCCCAATCTTCACAAAATGGGAGTTATAGGTGAAATTACAGAAGATTCCTGGCGCACTCCAAAAAGTATTTTAACCGAAATATTAGGGTATCTCAATGACTCTTATGGTGATCAAAAGACGTTAGTCGAAGAAGCATTGATTCTAAATGAGATCATTGAAAAAGATCGTGAAAGAGAAGAAAAACAAAAAAGAAAACAGCAAGTTGAAGATATTATGGCTTTTTTAGCAGAAGCAGGACGTATCGTAGAGCTGAATTTACTCAGAGTTTCGGGAGAACCGATTACAGATGAGTTCCGAGCACAGCTTCTTTCGCAGCCAGAAATTTTATATGCCGAATATGCAGATCGTAAAATATACAATGAATTTATCCTTCATAAAGGATGTATTGAAGCAGCGATTGATTCAGCAAAACGAAGTTTTGCGGTGAAAAAATCGGATTTAGAAATTAGAGTTTTAACATTAATGAATGTTACGGTTCATTTAAATGAAGAAGGGCCGAAACGAGTCCTAGAAGAAATCGAAGCACAGAGTTTGTTTCCCTTCCTCCCTTTTTTAACGAAATTATGGCGGATGATTATGGGATCAGTGACCGTTCATAAACATGAAATTCCTCCCATTAAAGCTAGACTGCAACAGCAGTTAAATAAGGATTTAGCCACTCAAAAAACCATCAAGTTAGCCCAAGAAAAAGAAAGGATAGTGAAGGCTAGGGTTAAAGAAAAAGAGGAAAAAGAAAAACAGCAGAAGGCAGTCGTAAAGCAAGCTTTAGGCGAAGACGCTGATTCTGAACCGGTGAAAACAGGCACTCCTGAAGAAGAAAAAAAATGGAAAGAGTCAATGGACGAAATCGTTAAGATTTTGGACGAGGCCTGGGATTTCGGTGTTTTTCCTGACAGAGAATATGTTCTAAGTAAGTTAAATGGTAAGTATACGGAAGAAAATTTAATCTTCTTTCTAAAGAAATTTGGTGGCAAAGAAATCTATTCGTATCCAATTCGAAATCAAAAAGAAAAATTCCCTTGGCCAATCCTTGTATCTTCCCTTTATCTTCGAAAAAATGGAAAAAAATTATTAGAAAAGGCAAATGAAGAAAGTAGCAAACAAAGAGCTGAAAAATTTCCAAATCAGGAGAAATTTGACATTGCCGAATCCCAACTTGATTTTCTTAATAGAATCTTGCCGCGACTGAAACCATAAAATGCCTGCAATAGAAGATAGAAGAGCCCGTAAAACAAAGATCATTTGTACCATTGGACCTGCCACCATGTCTAAGGACATGTTACGTCAACTTGCAAATGCTGGGATGAACATCGCCCGCATCAACATGTCACATGGTGACCACGAATTTCATAGAAAAATCATTCGAACGATTAAAAGTCTTAACAAAGACGAATTACATAAAAATCCGATTTCAATTTTGTTAGATACGCAAGGCCCTGAGATTCGTACGGGAGATGTTGCAAATGATTTGCATCTAAACGTAGGCGAAACGTTTACTTTTCATATCATTCCTGGTATGGAAGCTGAAGCTCAGAGCGTTTTTGTCAATTATAGAGACATCGTAAAAGATCTTAAGGTTGGTGATAAGGTTACTGTTGACAATGGACTCATCAATTTATCCGTATTAGAAATCAAGGAAAACGAGCTCGTTTGTACCGTATTAGACGGTGGCAAATTAGGATCTCGGAAACATATCAACCTTCCAGGAATTCGTGTCAACATCCCCTCGATTACTCCGAAAGATCTTAAGGATATTGTTTTTGGATTAGAGGAAGAAATTGATTTCGTCGCTTTGTCTTTTGTTAGGTCCCATGAAGATGTTATACAGCTTCGTGGAATTATTGAAGAACGCAATCACCATGCACAAATCATTGCAAAAATTGAGGACCAAGAAGGTCTAAAGAATCTAGATGAGATCCTAAAACACTCAGATGGCATTATGGTAGCAAGAGGCGACTTGGGTGTTGAAATCGAAATCGAAGAACTACCGATTGTTCAAAGACGGATCATCAAACGTTGCCAAGAAGAAGGGAAACGGGTGATTGTTGCGACACATCTTCTGGAATCTATGATCCAAAATCCTTCGCCTACACGTGCTGAGGTGACCGATGTGGCTAACGCGGTTTACGAAGAAGCGGATGCCATTATGTTATCCGGGGAAACAGCGATGGGTAAATTCCCGGTACGCTGTGTGGAGATGTTAGATAAAATCGCGCGGAGAATGGAGAGATCGATCAATTTAGGAATGGCGGCGAACCGGACTCCCAAAGATAAAAAAGAAGAAATGGCAAGGTCCGCTGCGAATCTTGCGGATAATCTTCAATCTCCTGCGATCATTGTCATCACGAGAAGAGGGATTACGGCGAATAATGTCGCATCCTTTCATCCAAAATATCCAATTGTACACGCCTTTACCAATATGACATCCGTTCGTCGAAAGTTGTGGATGACGAGAGGGGTAATTCCGTACCGAGTCGACTTTTCTTCTGATCCAGAAAAAACTATCAAACTAGCAATCCAAACCCTACAAAACAATGGTTATTTGCAAGTAGGAGAAAAGGTTGTGATCCTCTCGGATATCATTGCCGGCGAGGATAGAGTCGAAACCATTCAAGTGAGAGACGTAAAATAGATCAGTTTTTCCAAAGAAAGATGTGGTTTCGCAATAAATTTTCGAGTATCCTATTTCTATTACTAATCTCTTCGACTTTATTTTCTCAAACAAAAACAACAAACGACCAACAGATTCCGCCTTGGTTGGGTGAATTTAAAAAATTAGATGAAAAAGAATATGCTCAAAAAAAAGAGGGCTGGTATGCGACTGGTTTTCCTTTGTTTGGAAGTGATGCAGTCTCGGGAACAGGAGCAGGATTACTCGCAAATTTGTTTTACAATGGAAATAAATCGTCACCGTCATTTAGTTATGTGCCGTATGAACATCAAATACTTGTAGGTGCCTATCAAACGAATCGAGCAACCAAATCGTATTTTATAACTTGGGATGCACCTTATTTTTTGGATACACCCTTTCGGGTTAAAACATACTTAGGACATGATACAAATCTTCACAATCAGTACTTTGGTGTTGGTAGTGAGTCACTGAAGACACTTTCCTATTTAGAACGGAACCAACAGGAAGGTAGGACAGTTCGAAATGCGCGGTATGAGGATTTCGAGACGGCAAATTCGTATTACACAAATCGGGGGCAAGGACAAGAGGCAGTATCCACACAAAGATATCATGAATACCAATTTGAGACTACCTATGCACAGTTTTTTCTCGATAAAACCATTCAGAAGGTTTTTAGGATTTGGGGGGGAACAGAGGTTTCAAAAAATGTTGTTAGACGGTATGATGGGACTTGGACAGAAGCAAGGGACCCTGTAACCGAAACAAAGCTAAAAGTCCAGGAGGCGAGCACGTCCGTTACTAATGATGCAAAGGCAGGTAAAATCATAGGTGAAGGTGGCGGTATCATAAATTATTTGAGAGCTGGAATCGCGTATGATACCAGGGATTACGAACCAGATCCAGATAGTGGCTGGCTCATCGAATACAATATCAACCAAGCTGAGAAGGCCATCGGTTCGGAATATTCATATCTTCGGCATTTTTTTCAAATAAAAAATTTTTGGCAACCGTTTCCTAAATTATTTGAAGAGCTGGTGCTTGCACAAAGAGTTGCGTTAACGAAGGCAGATGGAAACGTTCCTTTTTTTGAGTATAGATATTTGTATTCCATAGATGGTCCGTTTGGTGGTATCGGCGGTCAAAGCACTTTAAGAGGTTATCGAATGGAAAGATTTTTTGGACCAGTCATGGGATTTTATAATGTAGAAATTAGGTGGAGATTTGGAAGTTTTCAAGCTTGGGATTCACTTTTTCAATTTAGTTTGGCTCCATTCTATGATATAGCAAATGTTTGGGATAAAATGAGTGAAATCAACCAATTCGGATACAAACATTCCAGAGGGTTAGGATTGAGAATCGTATGGGACCAGTCCACAGTGATCCTGATGGACTGGGCAAGATCAAGAGAAGATTCACTATTTTATCTAGATATGGGTCATACTTTCTAAATTTTCATAGGAACTTCGATACACAAAATTTCACTTGAGATTTGTGACTCAATTAATGCTTCCTTTGTCTCCCATAATCCTAAAGCATCTCTTCGTTCTAATGTCTGGTTTCCGATAATTATTTTCCCACTGATCAGAAAAAAATAAATTCCATTGTTAGGTGAATGAGTTTGGTAAACTAACTTATTATTCGGTTCTAATGATGTGAGCGAAAAATAAGCATCCTGGTTGATCCATACCGCCTCTTCATTATTAGGTGATACTACGGTTTGCCATTTATTTTTTCTGGCGCCCTCTGAAAAAGTTTTCTGTTCATATCTCGGTTCTATGTCTATTTTTTTTGGTAAAATCCAAATTTGTAAAAAGTTAACATTTTTTTCTGGGCTATGATTGAACTCAGAATGTCGGATGCCTGACCCAGCGGACATGATTTGTACATCGCCAGTAAGAATTACGCCATTTGTTCCCGTGCTATCCTTGTGAGCCAATTCACCGTAAAGAGGGATAGAAACGATTTCCATATTGTCGTGTGGGTGGGTGCCAAATCCCATGGATGGGGAAACGATGTCGTCGTTCAATACCCGAAGTGCTCCGAAATTCATTTTTTGTTGGTTATAGTAATTTCCAAAACTAAACGAATGGTAACTATCTAACCAACCGAAATTTGCGTGTCCTCGTTCTGCTTGTGGATAAAAGATCTGGTTCATGTAATTTACCTAGTTTGATATCCAGTAGTTTAATATTAAACTATAATGTCAAGATGTTTTAATTTTTTTTAAGAATATCTGTTTTCGCCTAACATGGTGTAGCAACGCTGGACAATACATAGAATTGTAAAAAAACCGGCCTGGTTCACTTGCTTTAGTGGTTTGACATCGAAGGGAACTCCTCTTATCCTCATCTTTGGAGAAAGGAAATGGATTGGAAAAATCAAGTAGTATGGGTCACGGGAGCATCCTCTGGAATCGGCGAAGCAATCGTAAAGGAATTGGCGATTTTAGGAGCATTTGTAATCCTCTCTTCTCGAAATGAAAAAGAGCTGAAACGTGTCAAAACTGAAGCTGGTTTGAACGACCAAACATCTTTGATTCTCCCTCTTGATCTTGAAAATTATAAATCGCTGGATAAAAAAGTTCCTCTCGCATTAAAAAAATGGGGCAGAGTGGACGTGCTAATCAATAACGGAGGGGTTAGCCAAAGGGACCTAGCAGAAAATACAACTTTGCCTGTTACGGAAAAAATTATGGCGATTAACTTTTTTGGAACGATTGCTCTGACCCATGCACTTTATCCACATCTGAAATCAAAAAAGAAGGGTGTTATCGTAGTTATATCTAGCATTGCTGGAAAAGTGGGAACTCGCATGCGCACGTCTTATTGTGCCAGCAAACACGCATTACAAGGCTACTTTGACGGATTGAGAGCAGAAGCTTATCATGATGGAATACAGGTGTCCGTTATTTGTCCTGGTTATATTAAAACAAAAATATCGAACAACGCTCTTATGGGAAATGGCAAAAGCCAGAACAAAATGGATGATGGGATCGCATCAGGATTGGATGTTAAAGAGACAGCAAAGCGAATATTAGCTGGTATAAAGGGCGGAAAAGAAGAGCTGATCATCAGTGGCCCAAAAGAAAAACTTGCAACTTATCTGAAACGATTTGCGCCAAGGCTACTTGCAAGAATCTTGCGCACGGCGAAAGTTACTTAATTAAAATGCCTTGGGAAAAAGATAAAAAATATGGTTCGTTTAAAAAGATTTTAATTCCCAGGGACGAATTATTGACAGAATCTTTAGATATTAGGGAGAAGATTACTTATTTCGAAAATGCTTACCGGCATAAGTTGGTATCTGACGTAGATATTTGTTTTCATATAGTACTGATTTTTTTAAAGGCAAGGTTAGGCAATCGTGCCTTTTTAAAAATGGGAACACCGCTTCCTTCGGAAGAAAACGTATTGTCCTTTTTGGAGCATGTTCGTTTTTTTGGTATGCCAGATAACGTGAGGTTAGCTCTCTATCATTGGAAACGAGGAGACTGGTGCATCCAGTTAGTAGATTATCATCCAACTGGAAAAGAGATGTTATACTCACAAAGTTTGGGAATTCGTTTGGTTACGATTGATTGGGAAGCTTGCAAAAATGGAACTTTGGTTGAAGAAAAACGAGATGCCTTAGAGCACCTTTTACATGATTTGGCACACGCGTACATGTTTTTTAGGGAAGACTATGATTACCCAGGACAGGTAGATTTTTTTAAAAAGATGTATGAAGATTGGAATAACTTTGCTAAGTATCTTGAAATAGACCCTAATTTTAAAAAAAAGTTTGAATACTGTATTTCTGATATGAATTCTCATCCAGCTCATTTACGCGCATATTGGAATGCGATCAAAAGAGAAGCGGGAATTGTAGAAGTTTAATTTTGTGAATCGCCATTTAAAAAAAATCATTTATATACTTGCGTTTACTTTGGCAACTTTAACACATGCAGACGGTGAACTTGAGGTTCGACTGCAGCTCGTTAGAAGCCAAACTGGCAAACCGGTTCCGAATGCCAGTGTTGTATCCAAACAAGGAAAAACCTCTGGCGTGACGGATGCAGAAGGTAAAGTAAGTCTTCGATTTCCTAGTGTCGGATATTATGAAATTAAAATCATCGCTGGTGATAAGATTGAGAGCTTCACAAAAGAGATTCGGTATAAGGGCCAATCAATTCTCGTGCCCATCAGTGAAATCAGTTCAAGTGGTATTTTTGTTAGTGGGGAGCGCGATAAAACAGTATTGTCCCGGTATGGTCTTGGCCAAGAGGAAATAAAAAGAATTCCAGGTGTCGCAGGAGATTCTTTAAAAGCGATTCAAACGATACCAGGTATTGCCGTAGGTGTTCCCGTCGGAATTTTACCAACGGTATTTACAAATGTTGGCACAAACACGATTACAGGGAATCCATACTCTAACAGCGAGAGAGGTGATCTATCTTTGCGCGGAGGTGGCACCAGACAAAATCAATTCTTCTTTGATGGGTTTCCTCTTCCATATCCCTTTCACCTCGGAAATCAATCCTCAGTTCTAAACAATAATTTAATCAAATCCTTTGATGTATATACTGGATCTTTTCCGTCTCGTTATGGTTTTGCGACGGGAGGGATCATTGCAATAGAAGGAACGGATAAGGTAGAAGAAAACAAAACTATTGTAAATGTGAATTTTTTTCTAAGTGATGCCTATAACCAGACAAAACTTTTGCCGTCTTTGTCCATGATCACGTCTGGAAGGAAAAATTATCCTAACTTTGTATTGCTCAGAGCATATCCACAAGGAATTCCAGAAGATGCAAAATATGCAGAATACCAAGACTTCCAGTGGAAAATGATCTGGGATGTCCATACAGATCATAAAGTAACGTTTCAAACCTTCGGGACTCGTGATAGACAAGCCTACACCAAAACACAAGCTAGTTTGGAACGTGGAGGTGAGGATCCCAGGCCTCCTACAGGCTTAGACAGAGGATTTCGAACCGATGGAATTCGTTATATCTGGAAGGGAAAAAGTTTTAGAAATACTATATCCTATTCGCGTACTGAGTTTAATGAATTTTTTGAACTTCGAGTTACCAATCCCGCAACGGCCGAAAATATATTTGGTTTACAAAATCGAACACGAGATACGCTTACATTCGCCGAACAAAGGTTTGAATGGGAATTGATTGAAGAATATTTAAAATTTGAATCCGGTATTCAAACCAGATCAAGAGAAACAAATTTAAAAGGCGAAAATATCACCTCCAACAATCGTCTGTTCAGTGATATTTTTAATAATCTCCTAAATTCTAGTCCACAATTTCGATCCGTAATTGACGGGGATCGGATAAGGTACAAAGAGGCTTCCGCATATGGCGAATTTCAAGGAAAATGGAATGGCTTCAGATTTACTCCAGGAGGTCGAATCGATTCCTATAGTGGATCTGGAGAAGTAAATGTATCTCCTCGTGTAACGGGTGGATATGTGATTGAAAGTACAAAAACAAGTTTTTTAGGAGGTCATGGAATACATTATAATAGTCCTGTTTCTGTGGAACAGTTGTCCAGAAGATCAGGCAATCCTAATCTGTTTATGGAAAGATCTGAACACAATTCGTTTGGAATCCAACAAGAATTTTCGCAAGGATTTAGCATCAAAATTGAAGCCTTTAGAAACTTATTTCAAAACATAATTGTGGCAGATAATTTTGCTGTCGATCCATACGCACTGAATAATGATTTGCGGATATTCGCAAATGACCCCACCAAAGTCGTAAATAATCCCTTAACTCCAAGAAATTTAAATTATTCAAATTCAGGTTACGGTCATTCAGAAGGAATCGAAATCTTTCTAAAAAAATCAAAGAATCCCAAAGAAGAATCGGGAGCATATGGTTGGATTTCGTATACGAATTCCATAACAAAAAGAATCAACAATCAGCCTCGAAGAACAAACGATGAAAACACCACAAGGGCCTTGTTAAATGGATCTAGACAACTCTTGGCACAGACAAAAGTAGGAACGAACTACGTCAATTATTATGATGACAATCAAGTGGAGATCATTTATAACAATGACCGAGAAGAGCTCTATGACTTAGATAGGCGTCATATTTTGAATTTAGTATTTGGTTATAGATTCAATCGGGATTGGCAAGTAGGAGGTCGATACAGATATTTTTCAGGTGTTCCGTATACGCCTATTATAAATTCTACACGGGCGAACGAGGCTTCTACATTTGGGATAAATCTTTTTTTTCCCGAGTATTCAAAACAATACAACAGTGATCGGTTATTACCATTCCACCAAATTGATATTAGAATCGATACTTTTGATCACTATTCTTGGGGATATATAAATGTTTACTTGGAGTTTGTAAATTTTTATGGAAGAAAAAATCAAACAGGTTTTGATTTTGATAACCTGAAAGCGTATCAAAATGGTGTGAATCCTAGTTCTACCTTTGACACTGTGAATTCCCCGTATATCCAATCGCAAAGACCTAACGGAAGTCCGATCAATTTGCCTCTCATCAATTTAGGTATGGAGGTAAGATTTTGAAATCATTAAATCTAACTATCGCAATACTTCTTTTAGTTTTTTCTTGTGACGATGGAGAAACAAAACTTAAAAATGAAAACAGGCAACAAACAGAATTTTTATTCGCCCTTTTAAAGTATCGAGAAGAAGGAAATTGTCGTAAAACGGTAAGTAATACGAACAACTCAAATAAAATCGTTTCATGTAACCGCAAACCAAGAGGATTTTGTAATCTCAACCAGTCTCTGATAACAAGTGGCGATGTAAATTTTCTATTCAGTGAAGCAAAAAAAGTACGGGACCGAACACCAGAATGTGAAACAAGTTTTATACAATCAGGAATTCTCCTTACCAAAGCTTCCACGACATCGGAGGAAGAAAGTATTCGAAAAAATCATGAATATCTGACTCTTACCTCTTGCGAAGATGATGGTTTTGTATTAACAAACAATACAAAACTTGCAACATTAGGTGAGTTACTTTTGTTGGAATCGGCTAGAGGAAGAATAGGGTATGCAGCACGAGTTCTCAATTCGAATCCACTTTCGAGTATAAACATCCGTGAAACGGCTAGGCTTTGTCTAGAAAAAGAGTTCAATGATTCAGAACGAACTCTTTTTAGTGATGTACTTACGGGAAAAGTATTATCAGAAATCAGAAAATAGAATGTACGTTAGCTGCTCAGCTTATCATTGTTTTTGTGGCGATCTTTGTCTCTTTTCGTGTTTTTTTCGATAGTCATACGGATACAATCTTCTAGAGAATAACCCATCTGATTGGCCAAACAAGTTAATACAAAAAGGATATCACCGATTTCCCTAGGGATGTCAGCTTTCGTTTCATTATTTTTATAAGATTGTTCCCCGTATTCACGCGCCATGAGCCGAGAGAATTCACCCATCTCTTCCATAAGGATAGCAAGATTGGTGAGTTCCGAAAAATATCGCACACCAATTGAATTGATCCACTCATCAACTTCTTTCTGCAATTGGTTTAGGGTTAATTCATTTTTTTCCAAATCGTTTATTTAACTCTTTTCCTAGGATTCTCGAAAATTTTTCCATACCCATTTTATTTAAATGAATAAGATCAAAACAATATTCGCCATTGTCTTCTGTTCCAAGTGAAGTTTGGAAATCAAGTATGTCTAAATTTTGATTGGGTGACAAAGCAGACGTTAAACCATTTTTCCAAATCTCCATACGATCTGGACTGTTTAATTTTCTAATAGCGGTGGAATACGGTGCAAAAACATCGATGATATGAATATTTTTCTCACCGATCATGGTATACATTTTTTTTAATCTTCCAAAATATCGTTTTGTGTTCGTTGTTTCAAATGGTTCTTGGGGAACACTTTTTGCGATTCCGCAAGTTTCATTGATCATACGCTTATGGTCTGGATTCGAACCGAGCGGAATAGGGAGTGTAGAATCATGGCTAGTGATCTTTAAACATTGTTCGACGGAATCAATTTTATATGGCCCCATTGACTGAATATTTGGGTTTTCATAATCCCATGGATTAGTATTCGGATTTTTATTTCGCCTAGCAATCGCTTTGATTCTTTCATTAAAATTTACTACCATATCGGCGAGATCTTTACGGTATGCAATCGACTTGAAAGTTAAAAAAACATAATCAGTGAAAGTGATGTCATATTCAAAGTATCTTGCCAATTGCATGGCACGGAAATTACCCACTTCACTCATCATCACGAGTGTTGGTTCAACTAAGTAAGGCCTATCTACCCAAGCCATACCAGGTTCCAATACATGTATAATGGTATGAACTTTCCGAAAAGAAGCTAAATGTTTTTCTAATAATTGGTGTTGGACAATGAGTTCAGATCCTCTGATGGCGATGGATTGGACCTTTTCTCCGCTCTTGGCAAGTTCTTCATTTAAGATTCGTACACTGATACCTTCGAAGGCGACAGAAGTTCCCACAATCAATATGGTAGGATCCAATATATCTCGACTTTTCAGAATATGGTCCGTTACACGATTGATATTTGCTGCATAAGAATTTTTTTTGAGATACGTTCGATAGATTCCGAATTGAAAAGTAAGTTCAAAAAAAAGAAAAATGGCTACTGCTAAAAGCAGGCGTTTATCTAAAAGAAAGTTTATAAAATCTTTTAACTTCATATATACCTAAAATTGGAAGTACAGAAAATTCTGGCTTTCTGTGACACCGAATAACAAGAGTAAATAAATATTTATCAGAACGAAGGCAGTGAATTTATATTTATTTCCAGAAAAAAGAGTAGGGATAGGTCTTTTCGCAAAAATGTAAGTCGCAATAAAACAGATAATTATTAAAATTCCAAAACGGTAATTTTGCCAGCGGTAAATAGGCAAGGATACATTTTCTAAAAATACTAGACCTTTCATCATATACCAGGCTTTGTCCATATTTTCAGCTCGAAACATGATAAAGCCGAAAGACAAACAGAACATGGTGAATATTCTCGCAATCATTTCATAAAATTTACCACCTTTTTCATTCAATGTTTTGCAAAGTTTTGTATCACTGTAATATTTATGAACGAGAAGCATAACTCCTTGCCAGACTCCCCAGCTAACATAGTGGTATGCTGCACCATGCCATAAACCTGCAAAAAGCCATGTGATCATAATGTTTCGGATATACATTAGCTGAGATACGCGGGAACCACCAAGAGGGATATATATATAATCGCGTATCCAGGTAGAAAAAGAGATATGCCATCTAGACCAATGGTCTGCAATATTTCGGCAGTACATTGGGAAGTTAAAGTTAGGATTGAACTGAAACCCAAAAAGACGGGCTACACCAATGGCAATATCCGTGTAACCTGCAAAGTCAAAATATATTTGCCAACCGAAAGCCAGGGCACCAGTCCACAGTTCTAGGGTATTTGCGTTTTGATAATTCAAAAATGTGGCATCAACAACCTTACCTAAGTTATCTGCAAAAACAATCTTTCTCGTGAGACCGATTAGAATCAAAGCAAAAGCTGCTTCGATATGCTCCTTATATACTACAAGTCTATGATCCAAGTCTCTAAAAAAAGTCTCTGCCCGTACAATAGGGCCTGCAACCAACTGTGGGAAAAAAGCAACGTAAAGAGAAAAGTCGAGAAAGGATTTTCGTGCTTCAATTTTACCAAAAAACACATCAATTGTATAACTCATCGATTGAAACGTATAGAATGATATTCCAACCGGAAGTATGATGTTCTGCGGTTTGAATACAAAATCATTCCAAACATTCAAATCGTTGACTAGTCCTAAAAGAAAGTTCGTGTATTTAAAAAAACCAAGAGTTCCTAAGTTGACAACTAGAGAAAGGACTAAAAATATTTTACGTTTAGAGTCTTCTTTGTTTGACTGTTCGATGATGATTGCTGAAAAATAATCAATGATGGTGGAGAATAATAAGATGAATATATAAATATTGATTTTAAAATCGCAAAACAAGGTATCTACGATAAAACCAAAACCTGAAGTAGCTCTGGCTTCACATTTTATCGAGCTCGGCTGCCAAGCCATATAAAAATAATAACTAGCGAGTAAAAAAAATAGTTTTTGCCATTTAGATTTTAAAAGGTTTCCTATAATAATCGTTATAGGGAAAAATATCAAAAATTCTACTGAGTTAAATAACATGTTTTCAATTACCTATAATAGATATTTTCATCTGCAAGTTTTAGAACAGGACCTTGTATACCTTCGATGTACCCAAATTTTGGCCCTATCGATCGAGGTAATGTCGAAAAGGCAAAATTCGTAACGAAATAAAGTAAAACTAACACAAAATAAACGCTATGAACAACGGATTTTGAGAAATGGAAAAATGTATCGATGTAGAGCGACTTATATATATAAAAATTTAGTAACCAGAGGGCGATGGTTGTTCCTACCCAAAATTCAAAGAAGTAACCTTCCCACCAAGTATAAAAACATATAGAGGGCACCAACCAAAAAAGTAGTATCAGAAGTTCAGCTTTAAATTGATGAATCAGTTTTCTAAAATTTAAAAATCCCATGGCCAAAGTGAACATCCAAAAGACCGAATTTAGGTTGTATAGGATATGATCTTTGGCAGAAAAATTAGAGAAGTCTACTCGTAATTTTGGTGTGACATTCTGAAAAATTAGAAAAGCATCACCGATTCCGCGATAAAAATACAGAATGTAGTTTTTTTCACCGATACTTGTTCCCCAACGATTGATTGCCGCGTACAAAAACATCCAAAAAGTAAAATGTTTTTCATCAATAGGACCAAGACCTCTCTTCAGGATGACAAATCCCACAAAGAGATAGGAGACGATGGTCGCAACTCCGAGTAGGAAAAGATAAAGAAAGATTGTTCTTAATTTTTCACCTAAATTTCTATTTTTAGTAAGAAATAGAGCCATCGGTATCATTCCAAAATGGATCACATTTGACTGATGGAAATAAATAGTGAGTAGCTGTAAAAACCAAAGGAAAACAAGATGTTTTGTTTTTAATCCATCCCGATAAAAATAGATCGTGAATAAAAACAAAAGAGCTATGAGACAGGAATGAATCAAGGGTGTATCATTGTGTAAACTATAAAACCAAAATGCCTGGCTAAATTGGATAAGTAACATAAGTAAGATGCTAATCACAAAATCATGGTAAAGTTTATAAAAAAGCCAAGCGAAACAAAACAAAAAAAATAGGGATACTGCAAGGATTCGGAGTCGTAAAAAAAACATGATATCCGTAGTTTTATATACTGACTGAATCCATTTCCAATAAAGCAGTCCAGAAGATTCGAATCCTAAATGGTGTGGGTTAAAAAAAGCAGATTCAATTCTGTTTTTTTGGATGTTGAGTGCGTAGACACAAGAATCCCAGTCAAACATTCTCGATAAATAACGAAGATGAAAAAAAGCGAGAAGAAGTATAATTAAAAATAGAAAAACTTTTTTCAATTTTTGAATTCGCTTTATCTTTTTAGAATTTTATCCAATAGTATTTTATTTTTTCCATAAGGAAAAAAGAAGGGCGACCTAGCCAGAGTTTGATTTTCTGTTTTCCAATGAATTCGATTCAATCCTAAATAATTGAGCAATCCTGAATGTTCCCATTCAATTTGGATTTTTTCTGGGGTGTAACGAAATTTGGTGAGTTTTTTGCCGAAACCTTCACTTTGGATCATCCATATTTCATCACGAATCAAGACGATTGCTGTAGACCATTTGCCAAGTAAAATGCTTAGGTCCCATAGCAGAGAAATAGAAAGATAAAAAAACACAAAAAGACTCAGGTACTCATAATATTTCATATTATCTAAAAATGGGATTTTTAAAACTTTGGTAATTTCTAATATTCCAACAAACCAATATAGAAAATCGCTTAAAAAATGGATATTAAAAAGTAAAAATGCTAAAATCCCAATAGCAATAGCGATAATAACCATACTTGGCAATGGGTTCGGTATTAGTTTTTCGAATAAAGAGGTCCCAAAAAATGAATTTTGTCTTCGTATCTTATATTCGTTTAGATAAAAAAATGCTCTTTTGAGTTTTTGTTTCATTTGAATAATTCCTCTTCTAACAGATGGCTAGTTTTTTCCCAAGACCATTCTTTTGCCGGAAATTTTGGTTTTCTCATATTTGATTTTGATTTGATTAAAGTATGGAATGTCTTTTCCCAAGCATTGACATCGAATGGTTTTACATATAGATCATTTTTATCGTCTAAAATTTCTTTGAAAACCGGAATGTCGGAAGCGATACATTTTTTATTTTCAATCATTGCCTCGAGGAGTGGAAGGCCAAATCCTTCATGTAAGGATGGAAAATAAAATGCATCACACTCTGATAAGGCTTGTCCGAGAACATCATCTGATGGGTTTTCCATAAAGATAATCGACTGTTGTTTGCTTTCGTCTGATTTTAGAAATTGATAAAGCCCTTCACCTTCCGTTCCCCATCCTTTTCTACCAAGTATTACAAGGGAATACCTGTTATGTAGGGAATTTTTTTTAAAGTGTTGGAATGCGGAAATCAAAGTATTGATATTTTTTCTTGGTTCTAAAGTTCCTACAGTTAGAAAAAATAATTTTGGGAACAGTCCTTTCTGAATTTTAAACTTACGTTTGGAAACTCCCGGGTATACCACAATGCATTTGTTAGCTGATTTTGGGAAAAAATGGGAAATTTCATTTTTTGTATTTTGAGACAAACAAAAAATGGTATCTGCATTTTTAAGAGTGATCGGAGAAAAAAATTTATGTTGGTAATAGTTCCATTTTGCCATCGTTTCTTTTGCAGATACAAAATTCAGGTCATGGTAATTCACAAAAGTTGGAATATCTAATTTCATAAAGGGCAACATCTGCAAGGTTCCCCAAAACCTTTCAACACCTTGTTGTTTGATTCTGAAGGGTAATAAAAAATTTAAATAAAGCGGGCCTGGAAGGTTATGTTTTTCGATTGCAACAGTAATGTTCTTAAATTCTAAAAGATCGGCAAAAACTGGATGTATTGGTTTATTACTAAAAAAAACAAAATGATCCTTGTCTCTTTTTTTAAGCAGGATTCTAAGTGTCTCTGCTAAGTATCTTGAATTTCCAGTAATCCCATAGGCCAGAGGCCGGACGTCAATTCCTAGTTTCATTTGGTTTCAAAGAATCTCTTAGAATAAAAATATATAAAGAAATGGAAGTATAGAGTAAAATGGAGAACATCAAAAACACACTTTCCAGCACGCTACCAACAAAGGTTCTATGGGTAATCAGAGGTAGCGCAAATAACGAAACAAGTACGATCTTTTCTTTTTTGGAGTAGAGATTTGTTTGGAATTTTGTAAGTAGAAGGTAAACAGGGAAGAGACAAATCACAAAACTATGAATCCAGCTGATTCCGCTAAAGAGGGCGGAAGCTAAAAAAAGAAGGCTTGTGATTTCCCATTTTAAGTTTTTAAACTTAAAAAGATAAAGGGTAGGTATACCAAACGCCATTATAATTGTTAGTTGGATCCATTTTACAGTTTCTAAACTAAGTTGCAAAAATGGCATTCGATAAAGAGGCTGGTTTACGAAGTCTGCTCCATTGATAAAATACTTTGCCAGGGTCGAAGGTAAACTTTGGTTGTTTTTCCAAGAACGTAAGAGTGGATTGGAGAGTGCATTTCCTAAAACTTCTTTAACCCAAAGAATAGACATCTCCCAAGTATAGTGGAAGTCATATAACATGGGTAAGGCATTCCAAAAAACCATCGCTATCATAAACCAAAGGATCGTTTTGAATCTACGATCATAAACAAAAATCGCAAGAAAAACAAGAGGAGTTACTTTGATACTTGTTGCCAGGGCCAAAAGAAATCCTGCGCTGATGTCACTTTTTACTGTCAAAGATAAAAGTACGAGAAATACGAGTAACAGACCAACTTGGTTATTTTGAATGTGGCTTTCGATGTATCTAAAGTTTATGAGGAGTACGAGGACGAGGAGCCATTCCAATTTAGATATTTTAGTAAAAAAGTTTTTTCCATTGGCAAATAAATACAAAATGCCGCATAACGCAACAAAGTTGATGAGACTATGAATTCCTGAGGCGACAGTTTCGGAAACGTATGTAAGCGGAAGTAACAAAAAAGAGAAAAGTGGGGGATAAATATAAGTTGCGGTTTGGTTTTGAAGTGCCTTTAGTAAAACAGCGTTTTCTGGCAAAAATAAATCTTCCCACTTTAAGACTGTTTTTTGAAGTTGATATGCGACATCAAATTTGTATAAATTTTCAGCCGTTTTCCAGCGTTCGCTGGCATGGTAATAGTCTAAAAAATCAGATTTTTGCGAGATGCGACCGAGTCCATTTACAAATAAAAAAAGTAAAAAGACCCCGAGTACGATTCTACCGCCGACTTCTGATTTTTGAAAGGTTTTCCACATGGTTTCCTACCAATTTTTGGTTTTTCCTAATTCTAGCAAGATTTTCCTGACAGTATGAATCTCGAGGATGTCCTAAACGAATATGATTTTCCCTTGGAGGAGAGCAGAATCGCAAAGTACCCCTCTGCAGAACGAGACGAGTCACAGCTTCTCCTTCTCGATCGAACGACAGGTGAGATCCTAGACCTGCCAAAGTTTCGTGAGATTGAGGCCTATATCTTTCCAGGTGACGTTCTCGTTTACAATGAGACAAAAGTATCCAAAAGAAGGGTCTTTTTGTCTACCCCCTCTGGTCGGCTTCACGAATCGGTATTTTTGGAATCTCGAGATCCAGAGGGAAAAGAATGGGTATGTATCCTAAAGAACCGAAGAAAACTTAAGTTAGGTGATAAATTATTCCCGGATCATTTTAAGGACCAAATTTGTGTCTACTTAGGAGAAGAAGGGGACTTGTCGAGATTGAAATTCGAACAAATTGTTACGGAAGAACATTTCGAGTTATGGGGTAATATTCCGATACCTCCTTATCTGAAACGAAAGGCAACTAAAGAAGACGAGGAAAGATACCAGACCATTTTTGCCAAGGAACTCGGTTCTGTTGCCGCACCAACGGCAGGCCTCCATTTTACAGAAAATCTGCGAAAAAAACTAGAATCAAAAGGCGTACACTTTGTACCAATACATCTAAAAATCGGATATGGAACCTTCCAGCCGTTAAATGAAGAGCAATGGAAAGAAAAAAAATTGCACAAAGAGACATATGAGGTGGATCATTCTACGGCAAAGATTCTCAATTCGGCGAAAAAAGAAGGGCGAAGGATCATCGCCATCGGCACCACAAGCCTTCGCGTTTTAGAAACTGTTTTTGAGAGGGAATCTCAGAAGTTTGTGGCAAGGCGGGGAGATACTGACATATTTATGTCACCAGGACATGAAATTCTCTCTGTACAAGGACTGATCACAAATTTCCATCTTCCGAGATCGAGCCTCATGTTACTTGTTAGTACATTTGTGGGAAAAACGTATATTATGAAGGCTTATCATCACGCTTTGGAAAAAAATTACCGATTTTATTCTTATGGGGACGCCATGTTTTTAAGGTGAAAAATGAATTTACAATATAGACTTTTCCCTCATTTTAGAAGGACACACCAAACTTTTTAGTATGTTCTCCCCCCAGAATTCCGTAATCATATCTCTTCTATCAGGAGCAGGGCTTGTGGCCGTCGTGTCACTTGCCCCAGTAAAGTCTTCTGAACCGGGGAAACCTATGGTTCCTGAACAAACTAGCCCCATTCTACGGGAAAAAACAAAGGGTACATATCGTACGCTAGAAGACGAGAAACAAATTATCTTCTCTCAGAAAAAAATTCCATCCCAAACAGAATTCAACTTAAATGTTTCTGTTTTTGACTCATTGCAGAAAGAGAATCAAAATTTTGAGAATACATTTTTGCCCTCGCTATCGGAAGCACGGATTGGTTCCGTCCGCAACCAATCGGATTGGGATTTGTATGAGAATCGTTTAGGTGAAAAACGCATTTATTTCCAAAAAGATGGGCTTGTAATGCGAGCCATCGGAAATGCGTCCAGTCTTTATCCACAACTCTATCGCAAAGATTTTTCCCAGCTTGAGAGACCAAACATCCGAAGAGGGAATGAACTTTACGAGGTGCAATATGCCATTACACCTAACGTTGGTGCGGTGTTCCAAGGCGGAAATTACGATCTAGTCAATGACGATAGAACTCGTCTTCAGCGAAATGTAGCTATGGCAGGTATTTCGATACAGACTGGAAACATTTTCCAAGCAAAGGTACTAACGGGTGACTCTAGTTATGTGTCGACCTCTCCAGCCAATTTTAATTTTAATCCCTTAAATCCAAATCGGCCAACAGATATCTCTCGGCGAGAGAGAGATGACGTTAGGCAATTGTATGAATGGCAAGCGAACTTTACACCTTCCGAATATTTTAAACTTCAAACATCACTTTATAACCAGAGAACAGAAAATTCTTTGAACATGTCTTCGCCTGATGGTGGCAAGGTTTCTGTATTTATGGGTGGTAAACAAGTTCAACTAAACGTAAGATACAATTATTTAACGAACAGAAATGTTCCGAATGGACAAACCAACCAAGGTTTCAATTCAGCACAGGATCTAGCTTCCTTAGGTGTGATTTTTTTCTTAGACCAGTCACAACGATATTCCGTTTACGTAGGAAATAATTTTTACAATGTTTTAAACGATCCAGCCAACCAAGTTCGTGATGGAAGTGGAAGGTCTCCTTCTACCTTCACCGCATCCTTTCGAGGCAAAAATTCCAGTTCGGGTAAATCTAGTTTTTTCTTCAATGTCCAAAACCAATTTTATAAAGATGGTATGATCTTAGGAGTTCCTGGAATGGTTCCTCTTGGTTCTGTTCAAGGAAAATCTTTCTACGAGTATGCTACTTCCCTAGGGGTAGATGTTGCTTTTTAGATTTCCTATTCTTGTTTTTTTTCTGTTTTTTTCCTGTTTCATCGGTGATGAAAAGGAAACACGTCCTCAGAAAACCATCCTACCTCCACTCGAAAAACTTGCGACCTCCCTTTCCGAAAAAGGTTTCCTAGGAAACAAACAGAGATTGATTGTGCTCACCTTCACAGCTACCGATGGCACAAAGAACGTCTACGGTAACATCTTATCTGAAAAATTGACCACGGAACTCGTAAAAAAAGACAGGTTTATGATTTTGGATCGAATGGTGAATGAAAGGACCCTTATGGAAAAGGGATTGAGTTTGGAGTCTTCGCCTGATCTTGCCACCTTGCGGAAAATAGGTGAAGCTCTTAACGTAGATGTTTTGGTGACAGGCATTATCAGCCCTTACCAGGACGGCGTTTTTGTAAACACCCGACTCATCGAAATCAAATCTGGCCTGATTCTGAAGGCGGAAGAGGTTTTTGTGCTCATTGACGGTTGAGAATACAAATTCGTCAATTTACTCCACCTTGCTTCAATTTTGGATTGATTCTGCATTTTAAAATAACATAAATGTATCAAGAGGACACAGATGGCATTTGACATAGAGATGATTCAAGCTCGCTACAAAAAAATGGAAGCGGCGATTACGCAGGCGAGATCCATAGTGGGGAGACCCCTTACACTCACAGAAAAAATTCTATACTCCCACCTCTGGGACGGAAACACAAAACAGGCATTCGGGCGCGGGAAAGACTACGTAGACTTCGCACCAGACCGAGTCGCTATGCAAGACGCTACCGCCCAAATGGCGTTATTACAATTTATGCAAGCTGGACGCAGTAAAGTAGCTGTTCCTTCTACGGTTCACTGTGACCACTTAATCACCGCTAAAGTAGAGTCGGGAAAAGATCTCGGTGTTGCACTCGATGAAAACAAAGAAGTTTATGATTTTTTATCCTCGGTATCGAATAAATACGGAATCGGTTTTTGGAAACCAGGTGCCGGGATCATCCACCAAGTTGTATTAGAAAATTATGCATTCCCTGGTGGAATGATGATTGGTACTGATTCTCACACTGTAAACGCAGGTGGTCTAGGTATGATTGCCATTGGTGTCGGTGGAGCTGACGCCTGTGATGTGATGGCAGGGCTTCCTTGGGAATTAAAATGGCCAAAAGCAATCGGCGTAAAACTAACAGGAAAATTAAATGGTTGGACTGCCGCAAAAGACGTGATCTTAAAAGTTGCAGGCATTTTGACCGTAAAAGGCGGAACTGGAGCGATCGTTGAATACTTTGGCCCAGGTGCAGAGTCACTTTCCTGTACGGGGAAGGGTACGATTTGTAACATGGGTGCAGAAATTGGCGCTACAACTTCAACCTTTGCTTATGATGCTTCTATGGAAAGGTACCTGCGATCCACTAACAGAGCCGATGTGGCTGATTTGGCAAATCAATACAAAGACCATTTGACTGCAGATAAAGAAGTTTATGCTGACCCATCAAAATACTTTGATCAAGTGATCGAGATTGATCTGGATACTCTTGAACCTTACGTAAACGGTCCTTTTACTCCTGACCTTGCCACCCCTATATCTAAACTCAAAGACGAGGCGATCAAAAATGGTTGGCCTTTAAAAGTCGAAGTAGGTCTCATCGGTTCTTGCACAAATTCCTCGTATGAAGATATTTCCCGCGCTGCATCACTTGCAAAACAAGTATCAGCCAAAGGTCTTAAAACAAAAGCGGAGTTTACTATCACTCCTGGTTCGGAGCTTGTTCGTTATACGATCAACCGCGACGGTTTTATAGATACTTTCAATAAAATCGGCGCAAAGGTATTTTCTAATGCCTGTGGACCGTGTATCGGAATGTGGTCTCGTGTGGGAGCCGATAAAAAGGAAAAAAATACGATCGTTCATTCCTTTAACCGAAACTTCCAAGCTCGTCAAGATGGTAACCCTAACACATATGCATTTGTCGCCTCACCTGAAATTACAACAGCTCTCGCCATTGCTGGGGATTTAGGTTTTAACCCACTTACTGATACGCTCGTAAACGAAAAGGGAGAAAGTGTGAAATTGGATGCGCCTTCCGGAGAGGAGCTTCCTAGCAAAGGTTTTGCGGTTGAAGACGCTGGATACTTAGCTCCTGCCGCGGATGGATCTGGTGTACAAGTAATTGTAGACCCTAAGTCGACAAGATTACAACTTTTGGCACCATTTCAAAAATGGGAAGGTACAGATCTAAAAGGATTGAAACTTCTGATTAAAGCCAAAGGAAAATGTACGACGGATCACATCTCTATGGCGGGTCCATGGCTTAAGTTCCGTGGTCACTTGGACAATATTTCGAACAACTTGTTAATTGGGGCAACTAACTTCGCCAATGGGAAACAAAACGAAGTGAAAAATCAGCTCTCCGGAAACTATGAACCTGTTCCACAAACCCAAAGAGCATACAAAGCAGCAGGGATAGGTTCGATTGTTGTGGGTGACGAAAACTACGGTGAAGGATCTTCTCGTGAACATGCAGCGATGGAACCAAGACATTTGGGAGTTCGTGCGGTTCTTGTAAAATCATTTGCTCGTATTCATGAAACCAACTTGAAAAAACAAGGGATGTTGGCACTTACCTTCGCAAACAAAGATGATTATGATAAAATTGCGGAAGATGATGTCATCGATATCATGGGATTGACTCAGTTTGCTGAAGGGAAACCTTTAACTCTTGTTCTAAATCACAAAGATGGGAAAAAAGATGAGATTGTTGTCAATCATACATACAACTCCCAACAGATTGAATGGTTTAAAGCAGGTGCTGCACTGAACTTGATGAAAGCCTAAAAATCGTTTTCACGAAATAAACACTGGTAGAAAGTTAAAATGACTCTCACCAGTGTTTTTTTATTTCTTCTCCTATGCCAAAAAAGAAAGCAACAAAGCCGATCGTAACTTCTTCTGGAGAGGAAAGTGATATTGTTTGGAAAAGTGAAAGTTCTCGGGTTTCCAAGGCACAACAAGAGTTCAATGATGCTCTCAATCGACACAGGGAAACAAAAAATAGAGCTGATGAAGTTCAGAGTCTCATCTCACTCTTAAACCAGAAGTATGTAGAAGATATCATTCCTGAGTTAGATAAACAAAAATCACTTACAAAAAAAAGATTCGTGATGATGTGTGAGATACTTCTTAAAGAGAAGATTTCGCTTGGGAAAACACAAAGAGAATTTTTACGAAGACATTTAATAGAAACTTGCGAAGAATCATTGTTAGAAGACCAAACATTTTATCTGAGATACTTAGAAATTTTAGAAACGAAATCGGAACGGATGAAACGGTTAGACCAAAAAAAACGAATGGAAGCCAGTATAAAGATGAAATTCGGAGTGGACATTGATTTGGATGACCTCAACCGAAATGACTTCGAAAATGAAGAGGAAAAACAATCTCACGAGGAAAAGTACCGAGACTTCCGAGAGAAGTTCGAAGAATATCGAAATCAGTTTTACGAAGAAGCCTTTGAAAGAGAATCAAAGTCACAAAAAAAGAAATCAAAAACGCAAGTGAATAAAGAAGCTAAACTATTAGATATGGAAAAATTATTGAGTTTAGATATAAACGCTCTCTTTAAAAATCTAGCAAAATTAATCCATCCAGACAAAGAACAAGACCCCATCCTTAGAAATAAAAAATCCGTGTTGATGACAAAACTCTCCGGCGCACGAGATAACATGAACATTGCTGAAATTTTAGAAATCAAAATGCAAGTAGACGAATTGTTGCCACACCAGCAAACGGATGTTTCATTTAATGAATCATCCATCCGAAGATTTGTTTCGATTCTGAAAACTAAAATTCGAGAATTGGAACAGTCCATAAACAATCGTCTTTTTTCTCATCCTCTAATGGAAGATTTCCCAGGAAAAACTGTGAATGTTCAGAACTTAAAAAAATATTTAGATAAAATCGTGAAGGACAACCAAATGTTATCAAAAGCGTTTGCAACTGAAGTGGACCACCTGGAAAGAGATCCAAAGTATTTAAGAGAGATCATTCGTGATCTACAAAGCTTTTAATTGATTTTTATATGAAAAGATTTTTAACAAGAACCGCTGTTGGTGGCACTGGCAAAAATGGAAAAAAGTTTGAGAGTGAGTATTGGAAAGAAATCTACGGCTCTGGTCTTGACGTAGATGGCTCGTATAACGCCAAACAACATGCGGCATACTTACATTCGTTATTCCAACTGATGGAAATCCCTGTGTATAAAATTGCCGATTTTGGATTTGGAAAAGGAATTTTGCTTCGTGAGTTTGTTCGTACGTTCGCTCCTGTGAAAGTATATGCGGTTGATGCTTCAGAAGAAGCATACATTGATCTGCAAAAAAAAGACTGGGTAAAAAAATCCGATAAATTTCAGATCATTCACTCCACACTCGAAGATATCAAGTTTCCAAAATTAGAAAAAGAACCAGTAGACCTCGGCATTTGTAATTCTGTTCTCCAATATCTACCTGATTCCGTTTTACCGATTGTAATAGAAAAAATGGCAAAATACTGTAATTATCTCTATTTTACCGTCCCCACAAAATCAGATTATTTTGAGATGCGACGAGAGATGAAATTCCATGATCCATATGCCTTTGAACGAACCCAAAAATTTTATCGGAAAGCACTTTCCCGCGATTTTGAAATCGTCAGTTATAACCTTTTACAAAGCAAATGGCTAGGAGAAAAGGGTTTTAAAGAGGAGTTCTTTCGTAATTAAGGGATAGATTTTTCTTTACAGAGACGATAAATAGAAAAGGATCATGAGTATCCAGGTTTGAACTTATGCGAAGAATTTCTCTACTTATGGTTTTGGTCTTTATCAGTGCATGTAGCTTGCCGAGCCTTGTACGAAGCCCCCTAGAGTTCTTAGGTTTTTTACGTTTTTTCAATCGCAGTTCTGATTACACATTGGGCGGTGCAGTTTCTGGCATCGTCGCGGGACGATCCGTATCGATCAAAAATGGAAGCGATGAGATCACAGTCTCAAGTGACGGCAATTTTACCTTCCCGACAAAATTAAAAACTGGCACGAATTTTGACGTTTCGATCACAACTTCGGGAGGAGAAGGAATGGAATGCACTCTCTCGAATGGGAAAGGCACCATGCAGGCGAGTAACATTTCAAATGTGGACATCAGATGCGGATGGGGGAGTGGGTTTTATGAAGTGGGAGTTAGTGTAACAGGGATTACCTCATCGATCTCAGTTCAGAACAATTCGACCGATACATTGACATTTAGTTCTGTTGGACTTTTTAAATTTTCAAATCGGATCAAAACAGGTTCTAGTTATGCGGTTACCATCACATCACAAACCGCAGGTTCTGTCTGTGCCTTTGATAATCCGACCTTAAGTATTGGAACGATGGCCACAACCAATGTCACCATTTTCATTCGGTGTGTGACTGGATACTTAAGCGGAGGCACGATCCAAACTGTTGCGGCAGCAACACTGGTTAGCCCGACTGCCAGCTCACAGAATTTTTATCTGCGGACGATGGTGGGATCGTATCCCGCAAGTGTGCCTCCTTACACTCCTGGAAGCTTTGGCAATTTCCCCCTCGGGGTTGGAACTGCAGTCGCGAATCTTGCTCGTTTCGACAATCCCAAAGGCATGGCGAGAGCAAATAACTTCGTCTATGTGGCGGACTACACAAACAATTTAATTCGCAGAATCGATCAGTCCAATGGAGACACAACCACCTTTGCTGGAGGGAATGCGGGTGGTGGTGTTACTTGCCCAGGTGTGACAACGACAAACTGCAAGGATGGAATTGGTCTAGATGCCCAGTTCAACGGACCATTCAAACTCACAACGGATGGGACAAATCTTTATGTGTTAGAATTTTTAGGGAATCGGATTCGAAGGATCAACCTCTCGACTGCCGCAGTCACCACACTCGCTGGGAATGGGAACGCAACATTTGCTGACAATGCGAACGGAATTCTAGCATCTTTCAACGTCCCGCATGACATCACTCTCTACAACGGAACTTTGTATGTAGCGGACAGGCAGAACCATTGCATCCGTGCTGTGAATCCAGTGACAAGCGCTGTATCCACGTTTGTGGGAACGTGTACTATCCCAGGTTATACGGATCTAAGTGGAACCTCCGCCCAATTGAACAACCCGATCGGTGTTGTGGGGCTTGGTGGGTTTCTGTACTTTACTGATATTGGGAACGAGCGCATTCGAAGGATTTCTCTTTCTGGGGCCAATTCCGTTACGACAATCGCTGGAAATGGTACTAGTGCTTCGGTCGATGGATTTGGGACGAACGCTCAGTTTGGCGGACCCTTTTCTATTGCAACGGATGGCACAGACCTTTTTATTTCTGATTATAACACCTATAAGATCCGCCACCTTCGAATCTCAGACAATCGGGTAACAACTCTTGTTGGTGGCGGAGGGGCGAGTGGTTATGAGGACAATGCTGTTTCCAATTCCAGAATGGGTCAGCCGATCTATTTGCTTTCGGATGGCTCCAATCTCTATGTTTCCGACGAAGTCAATCATTCCATCCGCCGACTGGAAAACGCAGAGATTTTGCGTTATACTTTTGATGGGAACGGCAATGATAGCATAGGTACTAATAATGGATCTTTGCCTGGAGCACCAAATTTAGTCTCTGATGAGAACGGTACTGCGAATGGTGCATATGAATTTAATGGCACATCCCAGCATTTCATCGCCAATTCCAATGTTCAAATAAATGGATCCGCTTTGGGAATAGCGAGTAACAAGAAGTTTACTGTCTCCGCTTGGATTTACCCACGTGGCGGGACGGCGGACCAAGTCATCTTTGCAAATGGTACGCCAAACACAGATGGATTTGCCTTGATCCTCCAAGGAACGACTCGTTATCTTTACGTAAATGTGAATAATATACCAAGTGGGATCAGCCTACGAAGAATCCCTCTCAACCAGTGGACACATGTTACGTTAACAAATAATGCAGATACCTGGCGAATTTATGTCAATGGAATGGACGAGGGAATCGCATTCGTTGCCACTCCGATCACTCCCACAACTAATTTTACCGTAGCTTTCGGTGGTGGTGTTTTCAGTCGATTTAAGGGTAAAATTTCGGATGTGCGAATCCTTCAGGGCGCTCTTGACATAGAGGCAATCCAAAAACTTGCCGTCCAAGTTCCCTCTGGACTTCTCGCCTACTATCCATTAAATGGGAGTCTAAATGACTTCAGTGGCAATCTGAATCACTTAACACAATTCGGAGCACCCGTTTCCACGACGGATCGAAATGGACTGAACGGTCATGCGTATTCGTTTGTTGCTCCCAACGATTATTTGGAAAAGGCATCTCCGAATATGCTACCTACGGGAAATGCGAGTCGGACAACATGCGCCTGGGTAAGAGCGACCACGACACCATCAAACGTAGTTAGTTTTGGTGTCACTGGTGGGGGCCAAATGAACGGATTAGCATTGGGTAATTCGGCAATATTGCATTATGGTTATACAGGTCCCTTTGATCATGTAACGAATCATTTTTATCTGCAGAATCGATGGGTACATATCTGCGGTACCTATGATGGTACAGATTCTCGCATTTATTACAATGGTGCACTCCAAAGCACAATGCCGTATGTTTGGACTACCGGAATCTCTGCATTGCTTCGGATTGGTAGAAATATTCCTGCAGTCGAATTTTTTAGCGGACAAATTGACGATGTAAGAATCTATAACCGAGTGCTTACTGCTAGCGAAGTACAGGCGCTAAGCGGCGCACATCCTATTCAAATCAATGGTTTGCAGATGCACTTACAAGCTTCTTCTCTGACAAACTCACCAGTAGTCAACTGGCTAGACAATAGTCCGAACAATACCACGGCTACAAGCACAGGCGGAAACTCTGTGGGTCAACCGACGGCAATTAATCAACCGACATGGTCGGCCGCAGCAGTCAATGGCACACCAGGTGTCATCTTCGATGGAATCAACGACATCCTTGTAAACAATTCGGGAAGTTATTTTGGTCTGGGAACAGACTCTTTTACTTATTTTCTTGTGAGCTCAAGAAACACAACCACCGGGGCACAAGCAGTCATGTCAACTGGACCGATTCTCGGCGGGAAAATCTTTATGTTTGATACGACTTTTGTTTCTCCTTGTAGCACTACCAATCAATTTGGGGTATCGCGAGGGATACTCACCTGTGCAGCAAGGAGCAATCACAATTTTTCGATAACTGGAATACAGAGTATACTTTCCATTTCATATGATAGCGTTACCTCGATCACTTCACCTTTTTACTGGGATACAACTGGACCCGAAGGTGCAACAATTACTGCAGGTCTTAGCTTTGTGGCTCCTGCCGGGGGGACGGGAATAGCGATCGGTGCTCGGTTTACACCGATTAACTTTTATGACGGCGTGATTTCCGAGATCATCTACTACGACCGTGTTCTTACCACTACGGAAGCAGATTCTGTTCGCTGTTACCTAAGTCGAAAGTATAACATTCCCGTAGGCAATACTTGCCCATAACTTCTGTTTGACTCCGAACGGAAGATAACGGAGCTCAAACTGGTTATGTATGTCGAATATTTAAAATCTTTCTTTTCCCTGGATTTGATTTTATTTGAATTCTTACATTATCCTGTTAGCCTCCTTGAATTTCTAGGCATCCTCTCGGGCCTTATTTGTGTCTACACGGCAGCACGTAACCAAATCATCACCTGGCCTGTTGGGATTTTTAATTCGATTTGTTTTTTCTTTTTATTTTTTCAAGTGCAATTGTACTCTGATATGCTCTTGCAGATTTATTTTTTTGGTTCCAGCATCTATGGCTGGATCTATTGGCAAAAGAGAAAGGGAGTTGTAGTTCCGATTACAACGGTTAGTCAATCTTTGTTTTTATTTCTTTTAGTTTGTATTCTGGCTTCCAGTTTGCTGTTAGGTGGATTCGCGATTTTGTTACCTGAACTTATGCCTGCTCTATTCAAACTTCCACCGGCGTACCCTTATTTGGATGCTTTCACTACAACGGCAAGTATTGTAGCCAATTTTCTTTTGGCACGTAGGATCTTGCAAGCCTGGTACTTGTGGATCGCTGTTGATGTTGTTTGTATCTGGATTTATTTTATGAAAGGAATCAATCTTGTTGCCTTAGAGTATGTTGTATTTTTGATCATAGCAATACTCGGACTATTTCATTGGCGGAGAGAAAAAAGTGGCGAGTCGTTGGAGACTGCCACTCAAGTTTAATTTATGTTTTACGCCCCCGCATTTCTTTTGATTTTATCTGCGACAAACGCCTTAAAAGCGGGTGATCCGAAACTGACATCCATTTTGATGATCTCTGGTGCGATATAAGGATGTTTTTTTTTGATGTATTCTTCGATCGCAGGGTAGTGGGCACTGTCCGCTTTGAGTAGGATTTTGTTTTCCGTATCAACTGTGATTTTACCTTCCCACATATAAACAAGCTCAACTTCAGGAAAGATTGTTCCTGATTTGATGATGCCTTGTTCTAACATTTCCGAGATATGTTCTTCCGCCATATCTCGGTCTCCAATCGTTGTAAAAACTAAAATTTCTTCCGATGCCATATTTCTATTCCTTCGTAAAACTAAATTCTGATTCTTCGCCGAGTTCCCTTACGGACGTTAGTTTCACCATAGAGTTCCCAATAATGTCACGTGACAAGTCAAATTGGAAACCTTCCGCCTTGATGCCAGTACTACCAGGTGTCCAGGAGCCTTGGAACTGTTTTGCGACCTTATCGTTGATTTTTAAGGAAGCTTTGAAGTCCTGGTTCGTGCCTGATACTTCAAGCGACAGTTTTTGAGGTCCTGAATTAGGATTCCAATAAAAACCAGACCAATTGCCAAGAAAAGTGCTAGGGATCTCCTCAAGGCTTAGCGCACGTTTTTTTACAGCACTCACCTGTGGGTTTAAGAACACCGATACTGGTTGCGAGTCCTTCGATTCACTTCCGAATTCCGATTTAGAGCGAACCGAATAAAGATACATATCCCCTGGGTTTCCAGGAAATACTTCTGTATACGTAGTTTGTTTTCCAGGAACGGAATTCACAAACGCATACTTTGTATTTTTAGAATTTGTTTTCACCTGTTTTCGGTAGATATAATATTCGTTTGAATCTTTTACAGGATTCCATTTGATTTTTACTTTTTTATCACTTTGGTTGATTTCAAAAGTCACTTTCGTTGGTGGGGCCAATGTAACACCCGCAGAGCGAGATGTTAGGTTAGGATCGATGTTTCCAAAGGCAAACTCACTCGGTTCCGAATAACCAACGTCATTTACAGCTATCACGGTATAGGCGAAGGTATCACCCTTTAGAACAGGACTTTCTTTGTCTTCGAAAGTAGTTCCAGAAACTTCAAATTGTCCGGAAGGCTCTGCACTTTCGTCAAATCTATAAAGATAATATCCAGTAGCTCCTGGTGCTGCATTCCAAGAAAGCTGGATTTTGTCCGAAAATTCTCCCACGGAAGCTTTCAGGTCGGACACTTGGCCTGGTGCTACATCGTCACTTCCAACGTCGACGCCGATACTTTCACTCCAATCTCCAGCCTTTTTTGAATTTATAGTCGCACATATTCTGTAAACATTGGTAGCATCTTTCGAAGGGGAGGGATCTATGAAACTCGGTGTGGATACGTTACCGATCGTCTTCCATCGTTTGTTGGAGCCAATTTTTGCAACCATATAACCTGAGGCACCGTCTATCGCAGACCAGGCGAGATAAATTTTAGAAGTGTTTCCTTCCATATAACTTTTGCCTTGGATACCGATCACTTGCTCGAGTTTTCCATTGGTCACGGCGGCAGATGTAAAACCTTCAACTTCTTTTGAAGCAGTCGAGGTCTCAGAGTCGGAGATGGAACTGATTCGATAATAGTAGGTACTATTAGGGGATACGTTTGTGTCTGTAAATGTTGGCGTATTCGAGTAGGCAAGCATCGCAAATTTATTTTCTTCTTTGCGTTCAATGAGATAGGATACCGCCTTTTCATTGTTTAACCAAGTAATAACAATTTTTGAAGGAAATTCTCCTCTAGATACTTTGATATCCGCTGGTGGGGAAAGCGGTTTGTTGACCGTGTTTTGGGTAACAACGGGAGTTGTTAGTTTTGTATCGTCTATCATTGCGTAAGCTTCTTGTCCGACCTTTGCAAGCATAGAATACGAAATCCATCCGAAACCTTTGTCTGCCCAATTGGTTCCCCACGAATTCTGAAATCGAAATGCGCCTTGTTTCCCAGATTTTGATGTTTTTGAGTCGTCATAACCAACGATTGTCATCGCATGACCACCGTAACTTTGTCCACCATTCGCATCATAAACTTCAGAACCTTTTAATTTATAAAAAGCATCATCAATGATGATCCCAAATAACACAACATTACCACCAGCTAATACACGCTTTATGTCATCAGGATTTTTTATGTTCAATCTAGAAAAAGATTTTATTTTATATTGAAGAGCTTCCTTTTTTACAGACTCAGGTGGCTGTTTTTTATAATCTTTGTCTGTATAAGGCATACTGCTCCAGGGAGCAACACCACTTTTTTGCAAAAATTCCATGGTTTTGTAATAATAAAGACCTTCATCCTTACCACCGTTTTGTTGGTTGTAGATAAAGGCTGGTGAAAAAACGTTTTTCCCCTGACCCCCGCTAAATGGTGGATCATAAGTCGAGAAAGTTCCGCCATTTTTGGCCATGTATGATTTAATCGCATAACCAGATGCCCACGCCACACAGCTGTTTTGTTGGCCTTGGTTTCCCACTGGAGGCATTTTTGAGGAAAGGTCTACACTTCCTGGAAGGTCCTCGAAACTATTGAAGTCACGTTTAAGCGGGATGGAGTCTTGGATTTCTTTCGGGGCTGGTTTGTAACCACATTGAAATACCCCCGGTTTACAATCCGGCGACCTAACTGAACTTGGATCAAACTCCTGGGAGAAGAGGGGATCTAAACATATTAGAGAAACGGCTAATACTAAAAAATATTTTTGGAACTTCATGGATGTAACCTCTTCATAATTTGAATGATGTCTTTTTTATTTTTAAAATTTTTCTTTTCCAAATCTTTGATTAAATAGTAAAAATGAGATTCTTTGTTTTCTGTTTTCAGAAGAAATTCATTATAACTTACTCCGAGCAATTTTTGTTCTGGCAGTTCTTCGCGTTTGAATTTATCCGCACCAGCTAACAGCAAACTTTTATAAATTTGATTGAATTTAGATTCTGTGATTCTTTTTTTTCTATTTTCTATCTGTTTGCCATCTTTGATTTTTTTTCGATACAGAAAAATGGAACGAGAGGTTCTTTCAATTTTGATGTCCAATGCATAGCGGAATTCTGGTGCAATGGCTCCTGAACTTTCTAGAAGGGAAATCGTAAGAGGAGTGTAGGACTTAGATTTTTTTTTGGGTCCAGGGACGGCCACACCCGCAATCAAAAAAATAGATATCAGCACAAGACTTTTCAACAGAACATAATCGTTCATAAAATGGAAAAGTTGACAATGATTTTCTATGGAAAAGGTAAATTAAGAATTCGGATTTTGATCGTTTGTGTTTCTGGTTGTGTAGGTTTGGAATCCTTCTTGGACCTTTTCTAAAAAACCAGATTGTTTGATCGTTCGGCCCACTCTTTGCCAGAATCGGATTTTCCCTTGGAAAGAATTCCATTCCAATTGTAAATCCAGACGTTTGATTTTTAGGAGCATCCGGAGTTCATCCAAAGACATATCCCGAGGGTCTTTTGAGGAATAGAGATCGTGGTCTTTCAGTGGATTGAACATTTTATTTTTTGGATTTTAAAACAATTTCAATGAGGACCACCGCCAGAAGTAAAAAAACTCCAGAAGTGACAAGGCTTGCTAAAATCGGATCGCCGCTAGAAATAAATTTTTCAGCGCTCAGAAAAACAGCGTACGATAAGTAACCGAAAGCAATAAAAATTAAGAACAGGGACGAAAATATCCAAACAGATGAAAAGATCGCATTCCTTACAAAAATATGTACATTCTTTTCGATATAAATGGCCATTACCTCCCAATAAGCAATTAGCTTGTCTAGGAGTTCTTGGAAGGAGGCCTTAATCCCTCCTTTTTTTCTAGGAGGGATATCTGTCTTGTGAGCGGAAGTTTTTGCCAAAGTTTATTTTCGTTTGAAAAACCAACCAAGAGCCAGACCAAGACCGAGTCCAACTCCGAAACCGATTACCGCTGCTTTTTGCGGATTTTCTTTTACATAGTTTCCTACGTTGTCGATGACTTCCTTTGCTTTGAGGGTCGCATCTTCACTTACTTTTCCAAACTTTTGTTTGATATCAGAAACTTGTTCCATATATTTCTCCCTTGCAATTCTCTCAATTTCCTTCGCTTTTTTCTCGTATAACTTAATCTCGTCGATTAAAGTTTTATTAGATTTTGTTTCTTCCATATTCAATCTGGTACGACAATATTTTCATAATTATCGGTAAAACGATAGCCGATTCCCCATATTGTTTCAATCCATTCTGGTTGGGCAGAATTTTTTTCTAGCTTCGAGCGGATTCTTTTGATATGGCTGTCGATCATCCGTTCAAATCCATCCCACTCAACACCCCAAACGGATTCTAAAATCATTTCTCTCGAAAAGACTTTTCCTGGAGATCCAGCCAAAAGCTGAAGAATATCAAATTCTTTTCTGGAAATGTTGATGATGTTTTCGTTTAAGGTGACACGGCGTCGTATAGAATCAATTTTTAATGCACCTCTTAAGATTTCACCCGCTTGCCCAACGTTTGGTTTGATTCCGATTTTTTTGTCCCATCTTCGGAAAAAAACATCTACCCGTGTTTTTAGCTCTCTGACAGAAAATGGCTTAGTGATGTAATCGTCAGCACCTAACTCTAATCCCATGATGCGATCGATTTCCTCTGTCCTGGCAGACAAGATAAATACGGGGGTGCTTTCGTCCGTTTTTCGAATGTTTCGGCAAATTTCCATCCCGTCGATGTCGGGAAGCGAAAGGTCCAAGATCACAAGATCTGGATGGTTGGATTTATAAAATTTCAATCCTTCCTCACCGCTTTCAAAAACGGAGGTGGTGTAGTGCGCTGAATCGAGGGATTTACGGATCAAATTCCCAATGTCCGGATCGTCCTCAATAACCAAAATATTTTTCATGTTTTTCCCTTGAGTTCTATCTCAATTTGGTTCTTCTAGGAGAAAAAAAAAGTAAAAAATTGAAATGGAAACACAAAGGGAACCAAAATCATGGGCCATGATCGCTATTTTCGGACCGAAAGTCAAACCGATGGAAATCACGGCAAAATTAGGGTTAGATCCTGATTACTTCCATGAGTCTGACATAAAAGACATAGAAAATAAACCGATGGATCCCCATTGGCAGATCAATTCTTCCTTAGGACCCGAATCGCCTCTAAATGATCACATCTGGGAACTATTAAAAAGACTGGCGGCAGTTAGAAAACAAATGAAAGAGATCGCAACTCTTCATGAAACTTGTCTTTATGCTTCCGTTGAATACGCTTCTGAAGAAAGAAAGGGGATACGTTTAGAATCGAGAACTATGCTTTTGTTAGGTGAGCTCGGCATTACCTTAGAAATTCTCCCTTGGCGCGTAGAGGATTTTGAACCTTCCGTTTGACCATTCCACCTTTAACGGGAAAAAACATGCGTGTCAGTCGAAATCGATTTAGAAAATGATATGTAGATATGGGAACACCAACTAGCACCAACACTCTTTTTTTTGCGCGTAAGTCCCGTGCCAAAGAGAGAATTTGGACCAGAAAGGAAACGGGTAGGGAGTTCAAATTTGTAACATCCAGTTGGATATGTGACCTGGTTTGGAAAAACAACATGCCAATCACCGAATGGATTTCATTGTCGACCTGATTTGAAAATTCATGACTATTTACGACGATTTCGTAGGCATTGTCGATTTCTCTGACGGAAAGGTGTTTCGTTTTTTTCGCCATAAGGAATAAAATATGAAAGCTATTTCAAAAGAAACACAAATTTTACGTTCCAAATTTTTACGAATCACTAGAGATTTTTTACACCAACACAATTTCCTCGAAGTAGACACTCCGATTTTTAAACCGATTGTTGGAATGGAACCTTATCTAGATCCATTTTTAGTAAGGGCGCCAATCGGTGAAGAAAGCGGTTATCTCATCACATCCCCTGAGTATTCCTTAAAAGGTTCACTGGCCACGGGACTAGATAGAATATACGAAATCACCCATACCTTCCGTTCGGGAGAAAAGGGAAGCCCTATTCATACTGCAGAATTCCTAATGTTAGAACTTTATATCAAAGATTGTGACGATGCCAAATTAAGAGAATTTGTATGCGAATATTTTAAATATTTGATACAGCAATTTAATTTGCCTGAGATTCAAATATCATTTTACTCTGTTGAAGAAATTTTTCGAAAAACAACCGGCTATGATTTTTTAAGAACCTCTTTACTCACGTTAATTGAAAAATACTCACTTTCAATGGAGACTAAAGAAATCCAAAACACTTGGGCCTATGAAGATTTATTTTTCCTTGTGTTCCTAAACATAGTAGAACCAAAGTTAGGAGATGGACTTGTTTTTTTATATGACTATCCGAAAGAATGTGCCGCTTTATCTAAAGTTTTGGATGACCGAGCCAAACGGTTTGAAATCTATTGGGATGGGATCGAGATCGCCAATGCGTTCTGGGAATTGACAGATGCCACAGAACAAAGACGTAGATTTGAAGCAGAACAAAAACTGAGGAAGAATCTCCAAAAGGAAGTGTTCCCCATAGATGAAGATTTTTTGGAAGTCTTGGAAACGGGTGAGTTCCCGCAGTCTGCAGGGATTTCTCTGGGTTTGGATCGGATTTTTATGAAGGTTCTCGGTCAAAAGTCTCTCTCCCAAAATTCACCGTACTCGCGTTCTTTTTTCAAGAATCACTAGACAATTACAGAAATTGGTTTAGATTTTCGCCTATGAAACACATAGTTACCCTATTTGTATTTGCGATCTTCGCAAACAGCCTACTTGCCCAGAATTTGACCCCGAGACCAGAAGTTCAGATTCCGTCTGTTCCCCAAACGATCGCTGAATTTGAAGCACTTCAGAGCAGTTTTTCGAAAACCCCTCAAGGTGCCGTGTCGCTTATGGTTCTTGCAATTCATTTGTATGGAAAGGACACAACTCTTGGCAACCAGGCAATCATCTCATCGATTCTATTAAAAAATAGACAGAAATCCACGAAACCAACCGCCTATAAGGGAGAAGATTTAGGAAGTGGAGATCGTTATCTAATCGGTCAATTGGACAAGTACAAGATGTTGGCCAATGGATATTTTAAAGGCGCCGAACCAGCTAACGGATATTCACCGTCTTCTCCGCTAACGGTAGAAACCTTCACAAATCCCTATTCCGGGGAAGAGTCCTCTGGCAAAATCAAACTTTTTGTGGCAACAAGAGGTGCATCTAGTTTTCGACCTGTCACGGTGGAGAAAGAGTCCGATGGAAATTGGAGAGTAAAAGAATTTAGTTCTCTATGCGTAGGAATGATGCCTGCGAAATAAAATCTTAAACTTTTACTTCAAAAGTCGAAATAAGGAAGGAAAATTTTAAAGGGGAGAAATTCATTTGATTTATCAAGGAGATTTTTCACATGAAAAAATCAATTTCTCTATTTATCGCAATATCCACACTATTGGCTTTCGTTGCTTGTTCTTCTGGATCAAAAACAGAAGCTTCTAAGCCGATGCCAGTTTCTGGCAAGGGTGTTGTTTCTGTACTTCCTAACGGTGCAGGTTTTGCTATCGAAGCTGATGGAAAAAAATATACTGTAACAAATGCAGATGTTCTTGGAAAGAAGCTTCAAAAAGACAAAGCGAAAGTTGAATTTGCTGGAGAAGCAGTTTCAGCTAACGGTGTTGACTCAATTACTTTAACATCTGCGAAATAAGTAGATTTTTTAGTATTTTGGAAAGCCCTAATTCTTTAGGGCTTTTTTTATTCCCAAGCGATACAAACTTTTCCAAAGTGTTTGCCACTTTGTAAATAATCAAAAGCTTTCGGTACATCCTCCCAAGCGAATACAGTATCAACTACAGGTTTTAACTTATGAAAGGCGATCGCCTGGTTCATCTGATCAAAGTCCTGTCTACTTCCAACAATTACGCCTTGTACCTTCACTCCTTGCATGAGTATAGGATACAATGAAATATTCGATTCACCACCTGCGAGTACACCGATGAGAGCAATGGTTCCGTAGGGTCGAATTGCCATCATGGATTTAGGCAATGTTCCTGCGCCTCCCACTTCGATAATGAGATCAGCTCCCTTCATATTAGTCAATTTACGTACTTCGCGCTCCCAATTTGCTTTTTTTGCATAGTTGATTCCTTCATCTGCTCCTAGAGCCTTGGCATGTTCGAGTTTTTCATCGCTAGAAGAAGTTACTATGACACGAGCTCCCATCATCTTTGCAAACTGTAGAGCAAAGAGAGAGACGCCACCAGTTCCGAGTGTTAATACCGTTTGTCCAGGTTGAACGGAGCCGAGTGTAGCGACCGCATTATAAGCAGTTAGGCCAGCACATCCGAGTGTAGCTGCCTCAGAATCTGTTAAATGTGATGGGATAGAAACCAATCCTTCTTCGTGGAAAACTCCATACTCCATTAAACAGCCATCATTCGGTCCGCCAAGTGTAGAACGTAAACTATCGACATCTGGAATTCCAAATATCCACTTTTGAGCAAAAATAGGCATTACTCGATCGCCCACTTTCCATTTTGTAACTTTACTGCCGACTTTTTTGACAATACCTGCACCATCGGAACAAGGAACTAACGGAAGTTTTTGTCTCGGGTTGTACTTCCCAATCACCATCAAATAATCTCGATAATTCAGCGAAGTTGCTGTTAAGTGAACGATTACCTCAGTCTCTCCAATGGACTCTGGAACGTTCCTTTCAGAAGATTTTAAGTTTTCTATACCAAAGGAATCTTTAATTTCCCAAACTCTGTTTCTTGATGTCATATTCCGTATCAAATAAAATTTGACTCGTCAATGTCGAGTGCCTTTCTGCAAAATGGACTTCATAATGAAAGAATTTTGGAATAACAAAGTCGTACTAGTGACAGGTGCATCTAGCGGCATTGGAGAAGCTCTCTTAAAAGAACTAGCGAAGTTTCCGCTCATTCTTATCGCCATGGCAAGAAGAGCAAATGAAATACAAAGACCAGTTCCTGCTCATCAGGATTTTAAGTTGATCCAAATTGCCATTGATCTCCAAGATCCATCCTCTATTGATGATGCGGTGTCTTTAATTCCGAAAGACATCACTGGCATTGACGTTTTTTTCAATAACGCTGGTATTACGGCGCATGGTAGGTTTGATAAATTAAATATGGACGTTTATCATAAAACGTTCAGCACGAATTTTTTTGGACCCATCCAATTGATCCAGTCGGTTCTAAGTAAGATCAAGTTGGCAAAGGGGCGGGTGGTTACAACTTCAACAGTTTCTGCCCTATATGGGGTTCCAGGGCGGGCAGCCTACTCATCATCAAAGTCTGCTCTTCATGCTGCGATGGAATCAATGCGCATTGAATTGTCTGAGGATGGAGTTAGTTCCGTACTTGTTTGTGTTCCCTATACAAAAACGGCACTACGTAAATCTGGTTTAGGTGCTGACGGCGCCGTTTTGAATGAAGAGCAAGCGAATGCAAAAGTAAAATCTCCGGAAGAAGTGGCAAAATTCTTAATGAAATCTGCAAAAGATAAGAATGCCCGGCTCGTGACTATCGATGGTTCTGGTTTTATAATGAAATGGATGAGAAATTTTGCCCCAGGTTTTTTGGAAAAAATTTTATTCAAAAAACTTTATCATGACTTTCATTCTTAAATCCTGGTCTAAATCATAATAGAGGACACTTTGACCGACCCACAATTCAATTATTTAATTACTTTCCTTTTTACTTTTTCCTTTATGGGTCTTATGTGGTTTTGGGGTAAATCCAGAAACAATTATGCAGTGATCGATGTCGGCTGGGGGCTAGTGATTGCTGGTATTTACTGTTTTCTTGTGATTCCTGCTGATTCTTCTTTTTTAGCAAAATTTGTTCTTCTCTTTCCTGTTTTGGTTTGGGCATTTAGACTTTCTGGTTTTTTATATTGGACACGGATTCGAACCAATCATCCAGAAGACAAGCGTTATGCGGGGTTTAGAAAAGATTACGGTGTAAACGTTCACCGAAAGTTTTTTACCAATGTCTTTATGTTACAAGGAATTCTTGCCCTTTTGTTATCTGGACCTGCTATTGGACTGGATTCACTGAATTTAACTCTGGATGGCGATTTAACCTCTCTTTTTTCACCGCTAATAGGCTGGACATTTTTTCTCATTGGACTTATCGGTGAAACGATTTCAGACAAACAGTTGCACGAGTTTGTTAAAAACACAGCGAATCAAGGTAAAGTTTGTGATGTAGGATTGTGGAAATATACACGCCATCCAAATTATTTTTTTGAATGGGTAATCTGGTTAGGAATAGGTATCATACCTATCCACAATACGTTTTCGATGATTAGTTTGTTTAGCCCACTTTTTATGTTTGTATTGTTACGTTATGTTTCTGGAGTACCTTTTGCTGAAAAATACTCCCTTCAATCCAAAGGGGAAAGATTTAAAAAATACCAAGAAACGACTAATGCGTTCTTCCCTTGGTTTCCGAAATCTTCATCTAACACTTAGAGCCTTATTCTATTTAATAATCGATAATATGAAGAAGATATTTATAATTAAACTTTAATAAAATAAACGAGTATACAATGGATATAAATTCCTTATTAGAAAAAGACATTTTCCCTGATTGGCTTATCAGATTTCGCATCCGACAGCTTTTAAACCTTCGCCTAAAACAAGAAAAAAAAGAATCTGCTGAGCTGCAGTTGGCGCATAAGTTAGATTATGTGAAATCTCTTAAGACAAGTCCTATTGCCGTTCATACGAAAGATGCCAATGAACAACACTACGAAGTCCCCAGTGATTTTTTTACCCATGTGATGGGTCCTCGAATGAAATATTCGAGCGGGTTTTGGCCTAATGCCAACACTAGTTTCGCTGAGTCAGAAGAGACAATGCTCAAGCTAACGGTCGAACGAGCAGAGTTAAAAGATGGCATGAAGGTTTTGGATTTAGGTTGCGGATGGGGTTCGATCTCTTTGTACGTAGCTGAGAAATTTCCAAAATGTAAGGTAGTAGGCGTTTCCAATTCAAAAACACAAAAAGCATTTATAGACAGCAAAGCGAAAGAACGTGGATTAAAAAATCTTACCATTATTACTCAAGACATGAATCAATTTACCACCAAGGATAAATTCGATAGAATAATTTCTGTAGAAATGTTAGAGCACATGAAAAATTATGAAAAACTTTTCGAAAAACTTTCCAAATTCTTAAATTCAGATGGAAAATTTTTTGTTCATATTTTTACACATAACACATTTGCTTATCCGTTTGAAGTAATTGATGATACCGATTGGATGGCAAAATACTTTTTTACAGGTGGTCAGATGCCGTCGGATGATCTATTTTTATATTTTCAAAAAGATTTTTTAATTGAGAACCATTGGCGCGTAAACGGCACTCATTATGCAAAAACAAGTGAGGCCTGGTACGAAAACTTACTTGCTAATAAAGAAACTGTGATGTCGATTTTGGCTAAAACATATGGCGAGAAAGAAAAAACAAAATGGTTTGTTTATTGGAAAGTTTTCTTTCTCGCCTGTGCAGAGTTATGGGGTTATCGGAACGGTGAAGAGTGGTTTGTAAGCCACTATTTATTCCGAAAACGTTGAGTTTTACCTGTTTTTGAGGCAGCACTTCCACCTTTGCTAGATTTGTAGCTGCTTGTAGAGGAATTGGATTTTCCAGAACGGCCGCCGCCGCCTCTTTCTCCGCCACGTCTTTTCCCAGAAGAAGAAGGTGGATGTTCACTCCATTCGGCGGCGGATCTACCAATTTTTTCAGGTCCGCTGATTTTGACTTTATCTAAGATTTGAGAAAGTATCTTTAGACTAACCGTTTTGTTGTCTTCTGATTCACATAGTTTGTTAAAGATAGTTTCTGCTTCTGTACTGATTTCTGATTCTAATATTTTCGAAATAAAGTCTTCGTTTCTTTTTGCTTGAACATCTTTTTTTGTCGGTAGAGTAGCGATGGTTAATTCTGTTCCAGATGTCCCTTTTAGTCTAGAAAGAGCTCGCGATTCTCGAGTTGTAACAAGAGTTATTGCTTTACCAGATTTTCCTGCTCTCCCAGTTCTTCCGATTCTATGTGTATAACTTTCACTATCAAACGGAAGATGGAAATTGATAACAAGGGATAGGTCTTTGACATCCAAACCTCTTGCCGCAACATCGGTAGCCACTAATATCTTAATTTGACCACTGTGAAGGCTTTTCAAAACGGACTCTCTTTGTTTTTGGCTAAGGTCTCCATGAAGTGCTTCGACAGGATATCCTTTGAAGATTAAATTCGTTTTGAGATCATCTGCTTCTTTTTTCGTTTTTGTAAATACGATTGCCTTAAAGGGATTCTCGTAATCAAGAATTCGTACTACAGCATTTTCTCTTTCTTGTTCCTCGATGATGTAATAAACTTGTTGGATGTTTTTTGATGCTTTTTCTGTTACCGCAATCTTAACATGTGCTGGATGTTTTAGATATTTCCCAGCGAGTTTTTTAATCGCGTCTGGCATAGTTGCGGAGAAGAGTAGTGTTTGGCGTTCGCTTGGAAGATAGGAGAAAATCGACTCTATGTCTTCCAAAAAACCCATATCCAACATTTCATCTGCTTCATCTAAAATGATCATTGTCGGTTTAAAGTTTTTAAACTCTTTCGTTTTGAGTAAATCCAGAAGCCTTCCTGGAGTCGCGACGGCAACTTGAGCTCCCTTGGTTACTTGCGAAATTTGTTTCGAATAGGAGGACCCACCGTATATCGTTGTCGTCTTTATTCCTATGTTTTTTCCAAGTCGAAAAAGTTCATCAGATACTTGTAAGGCGAGTTCTCGTGTTGGTGTAATCACAAGAACTTGCATACCATCGTTTAACTTAATTTTGTTTAAACATGGTAATCCGTAGGCAGCTGTTTTACCGGTTCCAGTTTGTGCTTGGGCGATAAGGTCTTTTCCTTCCAGAACGAGGGGGATTGCTTGTCGCTGAATGGGGCTTGGGGTCTGGAATCCTGCATCGGATATTCCAGAGAGGAGCTCGGGTCGAAATCCAAAGGATTGAAAATCAGCCTCCTGCTCAGAGTGGTTCGTAGTCATGAGAAAATGATACTATAAAAAAAGGGCTTAGAAAAGAAAGGTAAAAATGTGAGAATTCCCCAGGTTCCATTCGAAGAGAGAGATGTCTAATGGATAATATGAAAAAAAGTCTTTTTGATCGCTTTGAAAATTCCCCAAAAAAACTCATCTTTGCCTCGGCGATTCTCTTTTTTATGGCTGGGTGCGGCGTTCAGTCCAAGGGAAAAGAAAAAAGACCAGATTTAAAAGCCAAACTTTCGGATATCCAATATCGAGTAACCCAGCTAGATGATACCGAACCTCCTTTTGACAATGCCTATTGGAATCATCATGGAGACGGAATTTACGTGGATGTTGTTTCAGGCGAACCTCTGTTTAGCTCAAAAGATAAATTTGAATCTGGGACAGGATGGCCTAGTTTTACACAGCCAATTCTGAAAGAATCCATAGTGGAAAAAAAAGACAATGCTTATGGAATGATTCGAGTAGAAGTGCGAAGCAAACAAGGGGATTCCCATTTAGGTCATGTGTTTGATGACGGCCCTAAACCTACAGGTCTTAGGTATTGTATAAATTCTGCATCATTGAAATTTATTGATAAGACAAAAATGAAAGAACAAGGTTATGGCAAATTTTTGAAACAATTTGAGTAAGGATGATTCAAGTATATTCAATAGTTTAACAAGAATTCTTCGTCTTTTCGAAGAGCAACAAGCTTATATTTGATATCAAAAATATCTTCACGAGAAATATCTCTTTTCCACCTAGCATCTCTTTTAAGCGAAAAGAGTCGCCTATTGAGTTCAAGGAGTTCAATCATTGTCTCATCTAGTTCCCGTTGATATAGGGATTTAAATAAGGGATAAATTTGACTCGGAGTGTCCATCTTTAGGATCTCGACTAAAGTCAGATCCGAAATATTTTTAACAGCCCAGATATGTATTGTTAGAGTACAAATTCTTTCTAGCTGAGAGATTTCCTCTTTTACGTTTTTCGAAACTTGTTGTTTGAAGAATCGAATTCTTTTTTCTAGATAATTCGTTAAATCAAAGGGAGAAATATCTTTGTTACGGATTGACTTCCACTCAGATTGGAGTTGTTCCCAGATCGATTCGCCGAAAAAGATAGAAGCGTTTTCCAATAATTGAACAGATCCCGGCTCGTGTATTTTCATTCTCAATCTGAGTGATTCGCTATCTCCAGCAATCATATTGACGGGTGCTACTGTTTCTAGACAGTTTAATGTGGCCGAAACTGATTCGATGAAGCTAGGTTTCATCTGATCTGTAGAATGGGCTAAGAGATAAAAATTTAAATCTGAAAGCTCATCATGATCACCTCGTTCTCTTGAGCCATAAAATAAAATCTGGAATGGTTTGTTTGATATTATAAGTTCTAAGTCGTCCAGAACTTTGGCATACAACTTTGGATTTAAGGCTTCGTATTCTGTCATACCTTACTCAAAAAATAATTTCATGCGTGATAAATTGTCTAGGATGGCCTTAAATGCTCGGTCCCTTTCCTCGGTTCCTGGGAAAGGTAAAGATTTAATGTTATTTAAGTCCTGATAAATGATTTCAATGCTCGGATTTGCTGAATTTTTTTTAATCGAGGCAATATAATCTAAATTAATTACTTCCGATTCGCCTAATTTTAGCCACATAGATGAATATCCAATCTCATCTCTATGGTAAGATTGTTCAAGAATTTTGACCAATCTTTTTTCAGAAATTTTCAGTCATTATCTCAAGTTCGAGACCTTCCTCAATATGATCAGAACGTTGGAGTATAATGGTATTTTATATCAGAGTGGGCTACTTAGACAACCTAGAACTCGAAGAGAGTCAAAAAGAATTTTGCTAAGTGATAGCCGAGTAACAAGTATTCTAATCTCACAGAGATTTTATAAGAAATTCTTTGAAGGAAAAGAAAATTATAATGCAATTATAAAACATTTGATTGAGGAAAGCAGTTCCACATTGATTTTCGGGACGAAAATCGGGAAAAAAACAACGGTAGCTAAACAATATCAATCAACTGGGCTTGAGCTTAGAAAAATATCTTGTAGGATTGAGGAACACTTACTTGTGGAACTTGAAGTCATCGCGCAATTTTTCAGGATATCGAGATGTTTGTTATTGCAATTGATGATGGAGCTAAAAGACGTGGGTTGGTTGAAATTGATAAGGAGAAAAGGAATTGTAAGAGATGCTACATACCCAAAACAAATCTCCTTTTCTCTCGCAATTTATCCTAAAAATTTACCGTATCCGATTTATAAATCGGAAATTATCGAGATTTTCGATCATTAGTAGATAGTTAAGCTAGAAACCACATATTTGTGGAAATCTTCAGCAAGATCTGAGGTTTCAATTTCTCTCGAGTTATCAATTTCTGATTCCACAATAATTAGAAATCCCTTGTAGACTCCTTCCCAGCGACATTGAAATAACTTTGCATCCAAGCGCGTTTTCTTCGCGACGAGTGAAATTCGAGTCTTCTGCCATGGAAAGTAAAAGACGCTTAGATCTGGGTCAGTTGGTGAAAGTTGATATTTAAAGTAATTTCGATTTTCTTGATTTGTTGAAGAAATTTTTAGCATCTTTATTCCCATTAGATTATTTTCATATTGCAATGTATAAGTATTTCCGTTCCCATCGAGAGATCCGGAATTTTTTAAGTGAAAAGAATCTTTTGGTTCCCACGTTGCATCATAAGTGATCCGAAGGATCTTTGGAGTATTTGGGCTCGCTTCTTTTGATATAGGAGCGGAATGGTTTTCAGATAAGTGACATTCTGCACTAACAGAAAAAGCCAGCGTTAAGATTATTAAGAATTTCATGTATTCATATTTATTAATGTGATATTTCAAATTCATCTCCATTGTAGTTCTTCATTATGAGAGTAGTATTCCCACTTCTCACTTGATAATTTGGATTCAGAGTTACTTTCCCTCCACCCCCAGTTAGATCTTTAACATAAGTCGGAATTGCAATCCCCGAGCGCTTTCCTCGTAGGGCATACATAAGTTCGATTCCTTTTGTAATAGGTACTACAAACCCACCACTTCCATAAACCTCATCGCATTGATGCAAATAATAAGGCTTAATTCCTACCCCTAACAGTTTATAGCTCAGTTCTTCTAAATCAAAAACGGTATCATTAATTCCCTTCAATAAAACCGACTGATTCAGTACAATTACATTTCCCTTCTGAATCAGCAAACGAATCGCTTCACGCGCTTCCTCTGTTATTTCCTTTGCATGATTAAAATGTGTGACTAAATATAGTGGAAAAAAACTCGAAAATATTCGACAGAGGTTTTCTGTAATTCGCATAGGCAATGTTACGGGATATCTTGAATGGATTCTTAGATGATTGATGTGTTTGATCTCTTTCAATTGACTTAACAGATATTCTAGTTGAGAATCGGCCAAAGTCAAAGGATCGCCGCCAGAGAGGATTACCTCTCGTATCGCAGTGTTACTTCTAAAATAATTGAGTGCCTGCTCCCATTCTGTACGGTTTGGAGTCTCCTCTGGCTGTGCTACTTTTCTTTTTCGCGTACAAAAACGACAATATACCGCGCAGGTATGAGATATGTACCAAAGAGCGCGATCCGGATAGCGATGTGTGACTCCTTTTACTGGCATATATTGTTGTTCCGCGAGAGGATCTTCTACTTCGTTTGGATACCGAATGAGTTCTTCCTTTCTTGGAATAGCTTGTTTTCGAATGGGACATTCTGGGTCGTTCTTGTCAATCAGCGAAAGATAGTAAGGAGTAATCGAAAATGAGAAGATAGAATTTGCTTTTTCAAAGGTTTCAACCTCTTCTAGTGTAAGCGAAATCTTTTCTTGTAGTGATGCTAAATCGACAATTCTATGTTGTAGTTGCCACTTCCAATCCTTCCAAGTCATAACTTATAACCATAGTTGGATTGACACTTGGGCAAGTCCCTCGGATTTTGTTTACGAGTATTGAAAATATGACATTAGGCATCACAGAAGTAAAAAAAGGGATGATTCTCAAGATCGAGAATGAACTCTATTCCGTTGTAAAATCAGAGTTTGTAAATCCGGGCAAGGGATCTGCATTTATCAGAACCAAATTAAAGAACATAATTCGAGATTCTTCCATTGAGCGAACGTTCAAAGCGGCAGAAAAGTTAGAGAGCGTAGACCTAGAAAAGCGAAAGATGCAATATTGTTACGCCGACGGGGATGATATCATCTTTATGGACGTAAACGATTATGAACAGATACCCGTTTCCAAGGATTATGTAGAAGATATTTTGCCTTTTATGAAAGAAGAAACACAAGTGGAAGTTTCCTTTTACGAAGACAAACCGATCGGCGTCACACCTCCAAACTTTGCCGTTTTAGAAGTTACCTACGCAGAAGATGGTCTGAAAGGGGACACCACAGGTCTTGCATTGAAAAGAGTTACACTCGAAACAGGTGGCGAAGCCCAAGTTCCCATTTTCATCAAACAAGGTGATTTCGTAAAAATTGACCTCCGAGATTTGACCTATGTGGAGAGGGTCAATAAATAGTTTTGGAAGACCAGGAGTCAATTGGTGAGATTTTAAATCTTGCCACCTCCTATTACCACAGACAGTGGATGTTTGCCACTGCTGGCAATCTTTCGTTTCGATCTCAGAAGCCGAATCAGTTTTGGATCACTGCCTCAGGTAAAAATAAGGGCAAATTAAAAGAGAGCGATTTCGTATGTGTGGGGATACAGAATTCTGAGCTCATAAAAAATAGCTTTACTCTCGATACCCCGTCGAACAAACCTTCTGCGGAAACATCGATTCATCGTTCAATTTATAAATTTTTTGAAAATGTAAATTCCGTATTACACGTGCATACACTCTCCTCCAATCTCTTAAATTTTGGAATTAGTCGTACAGAAGGCCATCGACTCGTTCCGATTCCAAATATTGAAATCATCAAAGCTTTCGGAATTTGGGAGGAGAAACCAAACTTGAGTATGGCGGTCGTATACAATTTTGGAAACGTGCATGAGATTGCAGAACAAGTTTCCTTTTTTTTGGATAAAAATCCGAAGTACGAACTTCCGTTTATCTTAGTCGAAGAACATGGTCCAACCGTGTGGGGAAATTCGATAGACGAAGCAAATCGTCATCTTGAGGCCACTGCCTTTCTTTTGGATGTGATGCAAAAACAATCAAAATGAAGAAAATAGTTCTTATTTTTGGCTCAGGCTCTGGGATTGGTTTCTCCATATTTGAAAAATTATTGTCCAAACATGATGAGGACATTTTATTATTCGGTTTTTCTCGACGTGGGTTACAATATGATAAAGATTTTGTAGCTAACCAAAATCACCTATTTGATTTAAAAAAACCAGAACATTATCTTCATTTTCAAACTGCCTTTGCGAAACTCATCCAAAAATACAAGTTAAGCGACTCGACAGAAATCCAACTAATCGTATATTTCGCGCAAGGTGATGGAATATTCAAAAGAATTGAAGAAATCGAGCTGGAAGAATTACAATCTCATTTTCATCTCAATTTGTTCTCATCACTAGAACTTTTAAAAATATTAGCGCCCACAATCAGGCAATTGCCTGGCTCGCTTATCATTTTTTTGTCTTCAACTGCCTCTAGAATCGGCTTTGAAAATGCGACTGCATACTGTGCTTCTAAACATGCCGTTTCCGGTTTAGCAAAGGCACTGCGAGAAGAATGGAAACCATTCGGAATAAAAGTGGTGAATGCGTTTTTAGGTGCAATTGCCACATCTATCTGGGACGACCGCAAAGAATTTTCCAAAAATGATATGATTTCCGTATCGGATGCTGGTGAATTTCTTGCCAGCATTTCGTACTTACCACAAACTTTATATCTCGATGAATTCTATGTCACGCCAAGGAAGGGAGTATTGTAGCAATGGAAGTTCCTGAATCTATCATCATTGTGACAGGGGGAAGCGGAGGAATTGGCCGAGAAATCGTTCGTTCCTTGGTGTTGTCAGGATATTCCGTTTGGAATCTAGATAAAAATCGACCTGAATCACCAGTCCTCCAGGAAACTTTTCGCGAAATTGATCTTTCCGAACCACTTTTCGTATTGGAAAGAAATTTAACGAAATTGATTTCTGAGTGCAGCCAGTCGGGAGAGATTTATGGACTTGTGCATTGTGCCGGATTTGGTGGCCCTTATCATAAAATAACAGATGTTAGTCTGGATGAGTGGCAATCTATTTTTCGAGTGAATGTGGATTCCTTATATTTACTATCAAAACTTATACTTCCGAAATTTAAAAATTCTAAACAGGGCCGAATTGTTGCGATTGCGTCATCGCTTTCTATCGTTGGGTCCGCATTATCTGTTGCCTATGCATCTTCAAAACACGCTATCGTTGGATTTATAAAATCCATAGCTGACGAATGGGGTGAATTTGGTATTACAGCGAATTGTATCAGCCCTGGTTATGTAGAAACGAGTATGGGAATAAAAGAAGATGAAATAATAGGACACAGACAAAATATTATCAACAGAACACCCGTAAGACGAATTGCCGAACCGACTGAAATCTCTAGAGTGGTTACATTTCTAATCCAAAAGGAATCTGGCTACATTTCTGGATCTAATTGGACAGTAGATGGCGGATTAACTTCCATCTAAAACCAACGTTTTAATTTAAAATATATCATCATAAATATTCCAATCGTAAACATCATTACCAAAGACAAATGGTAACCATACTCCCATTTTAAAGCAGGTATGTAATGAAAATTCATTCCAAATATGCCCGCAATCAAAGACATTGGTAACATAATTGCAGTCATGATCGTTAAAATTTTCATGATTTCATTTGTTTTTCGGCTAGAAAGAGCAATATGGGCTTCGAGCGCAGAGGAAATGGACTCTATGTTGCTGTCAACTAACTCCAAAATACGAATTGAGTGGTCTCTAACATCTCTGAAAAAAGCGTCTGCTTCATCACTAAAAAAGTTACTTTTGATTTTTTCTACATCCTCAAGAACTTCTTTGTTCTGATTGATGCCCTTTTTCATGTTTTGCAAATTTCCTCTCAGACTATAAACATTGCTAATATCGAGTGTTTTTGCGTTTGTAAAAATCTGTTCCTCAAAATGTTCGATTCGCTCTTCTATTTTTTGCGCAATCAGCAGAGTATGATCCGTTTCGACATCTAATATTTTATGAACAATAAATTCGTATCCTCTCGAAAGTAATTTGTGATTTGTTTTCCAATCTTCGATTAGATCACCAATACTTTCACGATAGTCAAGCGTGAGTGAAATGATCTGATTTTCTGTAAGTATAAAATTAAAATTTTTCGGAATTAAGTTATTTTTTTCAAATTGATATCCTTTAAAGATGAAAAAAATATAATTGGGAAATTTTTCGAGTTTGATTCGGCTGTTTGGGTTTAGAATGTCTTCAATCGTGAGCGGGTGTATTTTATGTTTTTCAAAAAGTAATGTCAATTGTTCTTCATTTTCTGCGGTTATATGAATCCAATGTTTACCATGTTTAGCAAGAGGTAAGGGCAATTCGGGCGAAATCTCTTCTTTGGATGTTGGGCTGAGAATATAATTAAATCTACCTGGCATATCTTAATTTACCGAAAAAAATATCTCTTGTAGGCGCTCTATTTCGGGAGACATTCCCGAGCTGCAGACTAGTTTTTTTGATTTGTAAATGCTACGGGTTTCTATCATAACTTCCTTCGTTTGGCCGAATCTAGCCAGTAAAATATGAACTCGTTCTTTGGGTTCCAATAGCTTTTCAAGTCGATCGAAGCTAGTTTTGTTGACCCTTTTCCCATTAATCGCAATGATTTCATCTTCCAGTTGAATGTCAATCGATGGGAAATCTCTTAACTGGTTTATCTTCATTACAAATAGGTTTCCATTTCTTTCTTTCACGCGAAAACCTAAATCAGCTACTAAATCAGATTCGACACGAGAGAGACCTATCAATCCTAAATAATGATCTATGGGGAATCGCATAGCAGTTGTCAAATATCTATCAAATTCAATCTTTAAATCAACTCCAGTAACAAGTTTTGCTATATCAAAAAATTCCTGTTTTGTGAATCCTCTTTGTTTTTCGACATGATACTTCTGATACAATTCCTTTAGGATATCTAAGAAGGTGAATTTTCCATCCGTTTCCTTTAATAAATATAAAACCATCGAAAGTACAAGGATTGCACCTTTTGTATAATAGGAAACTGTGATGTTATGGCTATTCGCATTGCGTTTGTAATACTTATTCCAAGCGGTGAAAGAAGATTCTTCTAAACTCATCCAACTTTCCGAATCTGTATCTACTTGAGAAAAAATATCATTCTGAAGTCTTGCCAAATACTCGTCTTTGGAAAAAAAACTAGATTGGTATAAAAAGTAAATATCATAGAAACTTGTTGCGCCTTCGGCTATCCAGAGTTCTTTTGTTAGGTTTGGATTTTGGTAATCAAAGGGACCTAGTGAGATCGGACGGATCCGTTTTACATTCCATAGATGAAAGTATTCATGGGAAAGCAGTTCTAACAATTTTTTATATTCTTCATCCTCATGAATTAATTCGGGACTAAAAAAATTCACGCTACTGGACATGTGTTCTAATCCACCATAGGCGGACTGTGAAAGATTGACGATAAAAAGGTAATTTTTATTAGGTGAGCCACCCATAAATTGGATTTGTTTTGTTGTTATGATCCGTAAGTCGTTTGCCAATTTTTCTTTAAATGGATAAGGAACATTTCCTTCCACCAAAAGTTCATGTTCACAATTTTCCGATTCGAAAAAAATAGAATTAGAATTCGAAAGATGAATAGGACTATCGTATAGTTCATCGAAACTATCTGCATAATAAAGAAAATCTGATTCTGTCTGTTTTAGACTCGTATAAATATTTCTAAAGGATGAATTCACTTCAAACTTAACATGGACAGGAGAATTTATTTTCCCATCTTCATATAAAAAGAGAGCCGCGGGATTGATGAAACCAAAATCGTTTACTAAATAATTTGTTCGAACAGTAAAATCTTCGAAGGCATAAATGAGATAACGTACGACTGCTGTTTTAGAATTTAAAAATACTTTCCATGTGTGTAATCCCGTTTGTTCGTAAGGAAGCTTATTTCCACTTTCTTTTTCCGTAACAGAAAATTGATGAAGGTGCGTTGAATAGTCTCTTATCATGTATGAACCTGGAGTCCAGGTTGGGAGATTTAATGTCACCTCGCTTTTGTTAGATTTTAGCTCTAGGTTGACTTCATAATAATGCTGGAAAATATCAAAAATTTTAACAACGAAAGCATAGTCCGCAGAATTCATATATATAAAGCCTCTCTGTTTTTCTCTTTTTTGCCAAATGTTTTCTTGACATTGCTCACCCACAGTACTAGAAAAGGTTTAGCTAAGGTATGAGCAAAGGAGGTGGTCCATTTGGATAGTAGTTGTTACAACACAAGATTTTTGACCCGCGAGGTGGCTGGGCAATAAGCCTTAAGCATCGTTGCAAAACCGACCAGTCACAGTCTTCCCAAGTTCTAAAAGTTGGTCACTTTTAGGCGTTTGCAGTCACTTGGGAAGATTTCTCCTTATATTGGCAAGGTTTCTGGGAAGGAGCTGACCCCCGTTTGGTTTCCATCCGGATCTAAAAAATATTTCGTTGAATTGGTTTTGTTGGATACGGAAGTAGCTTCTAAAATTTTTAACCAATCTTGCTTTCGATTCGCCTCATATTGAAAAATAAGCGCTCGCGGAGCCATTTTAACACCTGATTCTATCATTAGAATCAGATTCGAAAATTCAATCCAAACCGATCTCAGATTGCCATTTTCTTCGTAAAATTCCCCATAGAATTTCGAATTCGGAATTTTCAGATAAAAATCAGCCAATTCTCGTACATTTGGGGTTCCAATCGCGATGTGGTGTATCATTTTTTACTTTTCAAAACCCTTTCAACCTTGAATAGTATCAAGAAATAAAACCCTCGGAGTTTTTCATGAAAAAAACACTCGTATTTGCGCTCTTTTTAAGCTTGGCTTTCGCAAACTGTAAATCAAAAGTTTATTCCCAAGAAGAATGCGATGCTGCCCTTACTTCTGCCTTCGTTGCTATTGAAGAGGAAGCTAAAAAGAATCCGCAAGCGGCACCTTTACTTGCAGGCCTACAACAAGGTAAATCTAAAATGGTTGAACAGTGTATGGAAGGAAAATTTGATCCGAACTGTTTGAAAAATGCACCTGGGTTAACAGGCATTATGGCTTGCGTTAAAAAATAAGCTCCATCGAAAATGGGTGACCTCTGATTCATTCAAGATTAGGGGTCACATCTTACTTTTTTTCCTCCAGCGGAATAAATCCTTCTGGCTCTAAATAACATCCATGTAGTCGATAGGGACCTGATTCGTAAAAAAAAATCTTCTGGGCATATTGTTTCCCTTCCCATATACACTTCTGGCAAACAAAGGGAAGAATTGCCCAATCCTGACATTCTTCCGGTCGAAATGCTGGCCAAACACGTAACAGTGGTTTGGATATCTCTATTTCTTTTTCTACTCCATCGATCTTTTGATAAAAGAAGAAAATAAAAATCGCTACGATATATAAACCCCGACACATCTTATTTATAGTATCGGGGGAAATTCAATTTTTCAACATGGATGGGTGATAGAAAAATCAAGTGCCAGAACGAGAGAATTCAATGGAGCCATTCTCGTACTCATTGGAGCCATCTTGTTTTCTGCGAAAGCGGTTGTTGTAAAGCTGACTTACCAGTATCCTTTGGGTGCACTCACTTCACTTTTTTTCAGAATGTTCTTTGCATTCCCTTTTTTGGTGTGGATTGCTTGGCAGGAAGAGAAAAAGGAGCCTGCTCGTATTTCAAAGAAGGAATGGTTCTCAGTGATTCTAATGGGAATTGTGGGTTATTATCTGGCAAGCCTCTTTGATTTTATTGGACTACAATATATCACGGCAGGCCTAGAACGAATCATTCTTTTTGTATACCCAACACTGGTCGTAGTTTTGTCTTTTCTCTTTCTCAAAACAAAAATCCATCTAAAAGAAATCATCTCCCTTGTCTTGACTTATACGGGAGTAGGCATTGCATATAGCCAAGACCTAAAAGTAGGAGAAAAATCCCAAGTCACACTCGGTGCATTTTTTATCTTACTTTCTGCATTGACCTACGCAATTTATTTGATGGGGAGTGGAAAAATAATTCCAAAGTTAGGCGCTAGGCGTTATACGGCCTATGCACTCGCCATTTCTTCGCTTGTCGTTTTTATTCATTTTGGTTTGTTTGGAAACTACCGAGAATTGATACAAACTCCAGACTTTTATCTTTTGGCGTTTTTTATGGGAACAGTGAACACAGTCCTGCCAGCTATTTTCGTTTCTGAGGGAATCAAAAGGGTCGGATCGAAGGCAGCGGCAATCATCGGATCCGTGGGGCCTATGTCAACTTTGTTTCTAGCGTATTGGTTTTTAGGCGAAAGAATTACTTTTTTCCACATTATTGGCACATTTTTCGTTCTTTCGGGAGTATTCCTAATCAGCCAAAAAAAAACGAAAGAAGGGATTTAAGGATTCGAGAGATTTTCTGCTTTCAATTGTTTACAGAATTGGAACATTTTTGGAGTCATCATGAAAAAGGCACTCGCGCATCTCATTCTTTTTGGTTTACTTCTTGCGTATAATCGTGGATTGTCTGCCCAGTTTACCTGCACGGGACAAGCCTGCTCTTTTTTGCCATCCAACCTAACAAGCTCGCTGAATTCATCTTATGTTCGCCTACAAACAGAATATATAAATGAAGTTTTAAAAACCAATACCGAAGCAGGATTTCTTGCAAACATCGGAACCTCAAACGTCGGAACAGGATTAGTCCGGAAGATACAAATTGGTACAAGTGTCTCCGCGGCTGGCTACAAAAAAGATGATATCATCATCGAAGAACCAGGATTTAAACTTCCGAAACTTCCGAATGTTGGTGGGTCCGTCATTCCCAATATCAACGTCGACTTTAATCCCGGATGGTTGCTCGGCTTCGAAAGTCGACACTGGATGAGCAAATTCAGTATATTTCTTCATGGAATGGATATGGTAGTCGCCAACAAACAATTGCAAGGTCTATCAAATAACAAGAATTACGAAGGTCGTATATCTGCGAAAAGTTACGGCGGTATGATGCGGTATCAACTTCTGGAAAAAGAAGGTTTTCTTGGCAATCTGTTCACGTGGAACGGACTTAATGTTGGTGCTGGCCATCATGTGATGGAAGAAGATTTTAATTTTAAATATTTAGAAGGGAAAGCAGCGAGCATTCAATCCAACGGGATCACAGCCAAGTGGGGTGGAGATACGAACTTTTTATACAATACAAAAGTTCGAACAACAAATGTAGACGTTCGGACTGGGATCGGATTGTTTTGGATCGCGAATGTAATCATTGGTGGGGGATACAGTTGGAATACGGGCGATAGCCAAATCTCTTTATCACGTTCAGGACCACTCCTCATACAAACCAATGGTGCAAGTACGATTGAAATTCCTAGAGAATACCAGTCCCAAATTGATCCGGCACTTCTGGCCGTGAGTCCCTCGGGAACCCTAGGTTTAAATTTAGGAAGTGCAGCCCAAGTAAAACGAAATTTGGGTTATGGAATCGCAGGTTTAGAAATCGATCTGTATTTGATGAAGATTGTTCTTGAGGGTTTATATGGCGGAAAGGATCTTTATTCGGCAAATTTGGGCGTAAAGCTTTCGCTATAGCCCTTACAAACGAAAGATTTTCGTCCTAATTTTTATCCAATTGGATCAACTCTTGCCATTTTCTTTCAACTAACAGTAAGATATATTTGTAGATTGATCTTGCCATCGTTGGAATGGGCATAGACCATGGCGACTAGGTCAATCTACATGAGTTTATTTTCTCGATACAAAAAAAAAGTCATCAACGGTTCCGTAGTGTTCTCTATGGCTTTCGTGGTTCCCTTGACTGCTTTGTTGATGTATACTTTGGTTTCGCCAGAAGGAGACCAACTAAAGGTATTTTTATATAGTTTGTTAGTCGCAGCCCTAGTGGTTCAAATTTTCCCTATCATTCTTTTTCCGAAATTACTTGAACCCGTGAAAAACTATCTTGATCAATTTCAAGCTGGGTCCGAAATCTCCGATGAATTCTACCACCAAACATGGAATCGTGTTTCTAAAATGCCTATTTTTTTGTCGATTATAGGTATCATCCAGTGGATAGTTGGCGCATGCATAGTCTTAATTCTCTTCGAAAATCATGAACAAACCACAAAATCGCAAGCGTTTTATATGGAGAATACTTTTATATTTGCGGCACTCCTGAATACACTTTTATCGTTTTTGTTTATCGAACAGACTTCTTCTTATTTACTCAAAGAAGGTGCATTTGATCGGGATTTGGATGAAGAAAAAAAACCGTTTTTCCGAAGATTGAGCGTATCAATTCCGATTATGATCTCTCTCGTAATCATTTTGATGAGTGATCTCTATCTCATGTTTTCGTTTAAGATCAATTCGACCTCTTTAGAAAAAGCTTATTCGAACCAACTATTTAATTTCAATATTAGCAACGAAGCTTCCATAAACGTACTTTTTGCCAACATTGAATCCAATTTAAATGAATTTTCCCAGTTACCAGAAGTTAAGGAAGCTGTTCTTAAAAAGAATTTTAAATCATTAAGTCCCTTATTAAAGAAATTTTATGAAAACCCATCACTCTATTTAGAAAATAGCTTTATTGCAGGAGCTGATGCTGGTTATGCGATTTTAGCGACCGGTTTGCCTGATGAAAAAGGATTAGGCTTTAAGTTGAGCGATAATCCTGCCGTGAAAGATAATGTTCAAATGGCATTAGAGGGAAAAACGCATTTTGGGAAAGTTGAAAGATCTCCTATATCAAATAAATTGGTCATCTTAGTAAGTGCTCCCATTCTGGCAGATGGGAAAGTTGTGGGTATTATTGGATTTCCTATGCGAATCGGAGATGCCATCAGCGACTTATTGAAAAATATAAAGATAGGAAATACAGGATATTCGTTCTTCTTAGATCGCGATTCTCAAATGGTTTGGCACCCAAATCCAAAATACATCCTAACTAGTTTTAAAGATTCCGAATTTGAAAAACTTTCTAAGGAAGCGGGTGATACAAAATCATTTGTAAACAATTGGGAAGGCTCGAAATTTCTTCTTAGAAAAAAAACGAACGAAAAAAACGGTTATCAATTTTATTCAACCATTGATCTGGCAGAAATCGAAAAAGAAAGTTATGATTCGTTAGATGGATTGGTCTTCTTGAGTCTAACGGGTGCTTTTTTGATAGCAGTTTTTAATTTCTGGCTATTTTATTTTAAATTTAAACCTATTCAGAACATTGAAAAAATACTTCTAAATATGGGTGTTGGAAATCTTACTGAAAAAGCAAATCTGGAATCTTCAGATGAATTCGGGAAATTAGCTAAGGGATTAAACAAGTCTTTATTGCAGGTAGCAGAAGTTGTATCCGTGAACCAAGAAATTTCAGATGAAATGGCCGCTGCCGCAGAACAAATGTCAGCTTCACTTGGAAGTCTTTCCATTAATTCTCAGACTCAGGCTGCTTCTGCGGAGGAAATATCTGCATCCATTGAAGAGATTTCTGCCGCCGTACAATCCGTAGATGCACAAGCCGAGTCTCAGTTCCAAAAAGTAGATTTTTTGAAATCACAAATGAACGAACTTACAACTGAGATCCAGAAGACGAGTGCGGATGTAACAAAAGCCACTGTTGAATTTACCAAAATCACGGAAGAAGCTAAAACTGGCCAAAAGTCTCTCGACCAAATGCAGAATTCCATTTCCAAAATTGGCCAAAGTTCTGAACAGATTGGCAGTGTGATCGAGATCATTAACAATATTTCCGAACAGATCAATCTATTGGCATTAAATGCAGCAATTGAAGCAGCAAGAGCTGGCACCTATGGAAGGGGTTTTGCTGTTGTAGCAGATGAAATCGGGAAATTGGCTGTTAAAACTGCAAGCTCGATTAAGGACATCAGTGATCTCATCGAAACGAATGATACGGAGATTTCGAAAGGTACTAAAATCATAGAGTCCACCATTGAGCTGATCCAAAATATCATACAGGGCGTTGCTTCCTTCCAAAAAGTGACAGAGTCGATCCAAGAAAGTACGACACACCAGCTCTCGCGCAACCAAAAGGTTGTAAGCGAGGTAGACAACGTAAACGATATCTCGAAAATGATCAGGTTGTCGATGGAAGAACAAAAGGGAGCCATTGGAGAAGTTGCCCAGGCAATTTTCAGCATCAATGATCTGACACAAACAAACGCTGCGGGAGTCGAAGAGATGACAGCCTCATCTGCTGGAATTGCCAATTTATCTGAAAATTTAAGAAAAAAGATCAATTTCTTCCAGCTAAGACCATAAAAACAGTTGTCCAAGAATAGATATCAAGAATTCTTGATATCTAGATATCTATTTTATGGCGATCCAGCTTAAAAATCATCCATCGACTACCTCAAAACGGCTTCTATCTGCGTTGAAAGCTGTTTCGGACGAAACACGGGTGAGAATTCTCCACATCCTTAGCTTCGGAGCCTTTTCTGTGAACGAAGTTGTGGAAATTTTAGATATGGGACAATCCAGGATCTCTCGCCATTTGAAGATCCTGACCGAAGCTGGATTGATCCAGAACCGCCGAGAAGGCTCTCTGGTTTACTCCTTCCTTCCGGAAGAAACCTCAAAATCTGCATCTGAAAATACGAATTCTTTGTTTGGCGAACTTACATCTTTAATCCTTTCCTACAAAGAAGACCTTCCGGAAAGAGAAAAAGACCAAAAAAAAGTCAGTCAGATTTTGGAATCTCGGGAAAGGAAATCGAAAGGTTTTTTTGATCGGGTTGCTGGCGATTGGGAGACATTGCAAGAAGAAGTATTACATCCAAAGGTTTATCGTTCTTGGATCTTGGACAACTTGCCGAACCAAGCGAACGAAATCATAGACTTAGGATGTGGTCCAGGCGGTCTTATTCCTTATCTCCTAACAAAAACAAAACGCGTATTTGGTATTGATTCTTCTCCTAAGATGATTGAGGCAGCAAAATCGGCCTTTGGCAATATCGAGAGTGTTAGGTTATTAACTGCCCAGTTAGAAGTAGTACCTATGATAGATAAGTCTTGTGAAGCCGTAGTGGCAAGTATGGTTTTACACCATATTTCTCATCCTCCGGCTGTAATTGAAGAAGTAGCACGAGTCTTAAAGGATGACGGAATATTTTGTATTGTTGATTTAGTAAAACATAACCAGGAAATGATGAGAGATAATTTTGCAGATCTATGGTTGGGTTTTGAACCCGAATTATTAGAATCTTGGCTAACAAACGCAGGATTCTCAGTTGATTCTATAAGTGAAATTCGAACGGACTCTATTTTTAAAATTTTAACGATTAAAGCAAGGAAAAAAGGAGGACAAAATGTCCACAGCAACTAGCACAAAAACGGAAAGCCTTCCATATAAAGTTAGAGATATTTCTCTAGCGGAATGGGGAAGAGAAGAAATTATTTTGGCCGAAAAAGAAATGCCAGGACTTATGGCACTCAGGGCAGAATTTGGAAAATCAAAGCCATTGAAGGGCGCAAGAATTGCAGGCTCTCTACATATGACAATCCAGACAGCGGTTTTGATTGAAACATTGATCGAGTTAGGTGCAGAGATCAGATGGTCTTCTTGTAATATTTTTTCAACTCAAGATCATGCGGCAGCCGCAATTGCAAAAGCAGGCATTCCTGTTTTCGCATGGAAAGGTGAGTCTGAGGAAGAATACTGGTGGTGTATTGAACAAACCCTTTATTTCGACGGTGGGAAAGGTCCAAATATGATTTTGGATGATGGACATGATCTAACGCATTATGTGCATGAAAAATATCCTGATTTACTTAAAGAAATAAAAGGTGTTTCTGAAGAAACCACTACAGGTGTGATCGGCTTACATAAAAAATTGAGCAATGGTGAATTGAAAATACCTGCGATCAATGTAAACGACTCGGTAACGAAATCAAAATTCGACAACCTTTATGGATGCCGTGAATCCTTAGCTGACGGGATCAAAAGAGCCACTGACGTTATGTTAGCTGGGAAGGTTGCTCTGGTCTGCGGTTTTGGTGATGTTGGAAAAGGTTCTGCCGCTTCCCTTAGAAACTTTGGTGCAAGAGTAGTTGTAACAGAAATTGATCCAATTTGCGCGCTTCAAGCAGCCATGGAAGGTTACCAAGTATTGAGAGTAGAGGATATCATTGAAAATGCAGACATTATCGTGACTGCCACTGGAAATGATGACATCATTACCCTTGAACATATGAAAAGTATGAAAGATGGATCTATACTTTGTAATATCGGTCACTTTGATACAGAAATCCAAATGGCAAGACTGAACGCAGAAAAAGGGGTTACTAAAAAAGAAATTAAGCCTCAGGTAGATAAATATACGTTCCCGAGTGGGAAGTCTATTATTGTTCTCGCAGAGGGTAGACTGGTTAACTTAGGTTGTGCGACAGGACATCCGTCTTTTGTTATGTCAGCTTCCTTTACAAACCAAGTGCTTGCTCAAATGGAACTTTGGAACAATAAATATGAAATCGGTGTTTATCGTTTGCCAAAACGTCTTGATGAAAAAGTTGCTGCGCTACACTTAGAACAGTTAGGTGTGAGATTAACAAAACTTACGCCGAAACAAGCTGCATACATTGCGGTTCCTGTTGAAGGTCCGTTTAAGCCAGAACACTACCGATATTAAGGAGATCACAATGGCTTATGTTGTAACAGAAATTTGTGTAGATTGTAAGTATACAAGTTGTGCTGCTGTTTGCCCCGTGGAAGCTTTTCACGAGGCAGACGACACTTTATACATCAATCCAGACACTTGTATCGATTGTAACGCATGTCAATATGAATGTCCAATCGATGCGATTTTTCCAGATTATGATGTGCCAGAGAAGTTTAAGTCTTCAATTGATGTAAATGCAAAAGAAGCTTCAAAATTTCCGGTGATCGTAAACACAAAACCGCCTCTAAAAGGGCCAAAATGTGCTGATTCAAGCAAATAGGTTTTTAAGTATAGGAGGCAAGACCTCCTATACTTTTATTTAAATTATAAAATTATGAAATTCGAATATACTAATCCTTCGGCGAAAACTCTCGTCGACCTTCTGCGAAAAAAAATTCTTATCTTAGATGGTGCCATGGGAACAATGATCCAAAGGCATTCCCTTCAAGAAGACGACTTCCGAGGGGAAAAGTTTAAAAATTGGCCTTTGTCTGTGAAAGGAAATAATGATATGTTGGCGATTACAAGACCAGATATCATTGAAAGTGTTCACTTAGAATATCTTGAAGCTGGTGCAGATATCATTGAAACAAATACTTTTAGCTCCAATTCAATATCGCAGGCTGATTACCAAATGGAATCGGCTGTCCGAGAATTAAACTTAGCGGCTGTTGATTGTGCTAAAAATGCTATCAAAAAATTCAAAGAAAAAACCGGTAAACAAGACGTTTTTATTGCAGGTTCAATTGGACCTACTGTAAAAACTGCCTCTCTTTCTCCTGATGTCAACAACCCTGCTTTTCGAGCCGTAACCTTTGACCAATTAGTCGAGAGTTTTTATGAACAAGTGAGTGCGCTGATTGATGGGGGTGTGGATTTACTGCTTCCAGAAACAAATATTGATACGCTAAATTTGAAGGCATGTATTTTTGCGATTGAGAGAATTTTTGAAGAACGGAATATACGTCTTCCCATAATTTTATCCGTTACGATCACGGATGCTTCGGGTAGAACCCTCTCTGGACAAACTGGTGAGGCATTTTATCTATCTATCCGTCATGCAAATCCGCTTGCCGTTGGCATTAACTGTGCGTTAGGTGCAGGCGAAATGCGACCCTATATAGCTGAAATATCGAGAATTGCCGAATGTTTTGTTTCTTGTTATCCGAATGCAGGACTTCCCAATGCATTTGGTGGCTATGACCAAACTCCAAAGGAATTCGGGACTTGGATGGAAGATTTTGCGAAAGCTGGTTTTTTAAATATTGTAGGTGGTTGTTGCGGTACAACTCCAGATCATATCCGCGCAGCATCGGAAGTTGTAAAAAATTTACCTCCACGCGAAATCACTGAAAAACCAAGATTTACTTCATTGGCAGGTCTTGAACCACTTCACCTAACAAAGGAACAAGGTTTCATAAATGTTGGGGAAAGAAACAATGTGACTGGTTCACCAAAATTTAAAAAATTGATCCTGGATGGAAATTTTGAGGAGGCTGTTCAAGTAGCTCTCCAACAAGTCCAGGCCGGTGCCAATATCATCGATATCAATTTTGATGAAGCTCTTCTCGATGGGGAAGGCTCAATGACTAAATTTCTAAATTTAATTGCTGGTGAACCAGAAATTGCGCGAGTCCCCTTTATGATCGATTCATCTAAGTGGACCGTTCTCGAAGCGGGATTAAAATGTATTCAAGGGAAACCGATTGTAAATTCCATTTCTCTAAAAGAAGGAGAAGATACATTTTTAAAACATGCAAAAACCATACAAAGATTTGGTGCAGCCGTGATTGTAATGGCATTCGATGAAAAAGGCCAGGCGGCAACCAAAGAAGAAAAAATTAGAATCTGCAAACGAGCATATGATCTTTTAACATCAAAAATAAATTTTAAACCTGAAGATATTATCTTCGATCCGAATATCTTAACCGTCGCAACAGGAATCGAAGAGCACAACAATTATGCGGTTGATTTTATCGAAGCGACAAGGGAAATCAAAAAGATTTGCCCAGGTGCGAAGGTATCCGGTGGACTTAGCAATATATCCTTTTCGTTTCGCGGAAACAATCCCGTTCGAGAAGCGATGCACTCTGCATTTTTGTACCATGCCATCCAAGCGGGAATGGATATGGCGATTGTGAATGCCGGAATGTTAGAAGTCTATGAACAAATTCCTAAAGATCTATTAGAACTGGTAGAAGATGTATTATTGAACAGAAGGCCGGATGCTACGGAGAGATTGATTGAGGCTGCGGGTACATTTCATGGCGAAACAAAGGTTCAAAAAAAGGATGATCTCTGGCGAGGTTTATCGGTCGAAGAGCGTCTGACACATGCTCTCGTAAAAGGAATTGATGAATTTGTAACTGCTGATACGGAAGAGGCGAGACAACAGTTTTCAAAACCGCTCGAGGTCATTGAAGGTCCGCTTATGAATGGTATGAAGGTCGTCGGTGAATTGTTTGGCGCTGGTAAAATGTTTTTGCCTCAAGTTGTAAAGAGCGCACGCGTTATGAAAAAAGCCGTGGCATATCTTCTGCCCTTTATGGAAGAAGAGAAAAGAAATCAAAAAGATGATTCTAAACAAGCTAAATTTTTAATCGCAACTGTGAAAGGGGATGTTCACGATATAGGGAAAAACATTGTAGGCGTAGTTCTTGCGTGTAACAATTATGAAGTGATAGATCTTGGTGTAATGGTTCCAACAGAAAAAATATTGGAAACCGCTAGGACTGAAAATGTTCAAGCTATAGGATTATCTGGTTTGATCACACCTTCTTTAGATGAAATGGTTCATGTGGCAAAGGAAATGGAACGGCAAGGATTTAAAATACCTCTGTTAATTGGTGGAGCCACTACATCTCCTGCCCATACAGCAGTAAAAATTTCAGAGCAGTATTCTCAGCCCGTAATACATGTATTGGATGCATCTAGAGTCGTAAATGTGATGAACGGAGTCTTAAATCCAACTGGAAAGCTTGAGTATATCCAGTCTATTAAAGAAGAACAAGGCAGAATTCGAGAGGATTTTTATGCCAGAGAGAGCGAAAGAGTATTGCTAACGTTAGAGGATGCAATCACTAACAAAATTCAAATCGACTGGAAACATTATTCTCCACCAAAGCCTTCGTTTATTGGTGTCAAAACCATTTCCGATGTGACACTCGAGGATTTGGTCCCCTTTATCGATTGGTCGCCTTTTTTCTTGGCTTGGGAATTAAAGGGAAGGTATCCACACATTTTAAAAGACCCGGTTGTCGGAGTCGAGGCAACGAAACTTTTTAAAGATGCTGGGGTTATGTTAAAAAGCATGTTAGCTGATAAAAGGCTAAAGCCAAAAGCTGTCGTGGGTATATTCCCTGCAGTTAGTCATGGTGAAGATATTGAGATTTTTGCAGATGAATCTAAGTCAGAAAGTTTAGGTCTATATTGTATGTTAAGACAGCAGGTGACACGCCTGAAAGGTCATCCGAATTTGAGTTTAGCCGACTACATTGCACCAAAAGATTCAGGACTGAATGATTATATGGGATTTTTTGCTGTCACTGCCGGTCACGGAGTAGACGAAATTGCACAAGAATTCGAGGCAAAAAATGATGACTATAATTCAATACTTGTAAAAGCGCTTGCGGACCGTTTTGCGGAGGCCTTCGCGGAGTATATGCACAAATGGATACGAGATGAATGGGGTTTTGGTAAAGATGAAAATCTAAGCAGCGAGGATTTAATTCGCGAAAAGTATCGTGGGATTAGACCAGCACCGGGTTATCCCGCTTGTCCAGACCATACAGAAAAAAAGAAATTATGGAATTTGTTAGAAGTTGAAAAAAATGCAAGTATTCAGCTAACAGAAAGTTGTGCGATGTGGCCAGCCAGTTCTGTAAGCGGTTACTATTTTTCGAATCCAGAAGCAAAATATTTTGCCATCGGCAAGGTAAACGAAGATCAAATACATTCTTATGCGACAAGAAAACAGATGAGCGTCGAAGATGTGGAAAGATGGCTTTCCCCGTACTTAAATTATGATCCCAATCGTAAGGTTACGACAAGTTAATTTTTATGCCGCATGACCACGGTTGGAAGTTAGTAGAAAGAAAACAATTGAAGGATGGATTTTCATTCCATCCGAAATTATCTGAGTGGCTCTTAGAGCTGACTACCTTACAAGGCGAACAATGGATACAGGTTGCGGAGGCAAACTGTGGTGAAACCAATTGTCCCGTGGAAGAGGTGAAGTTAACTTGGCAGGTAGGGGAAAAAGACGATTCCTTACGACTTGGAAGAGGAAAAGAAAAGCTACTAAAACAAGATGTTTATCTTTCCTGGAAAAAAAAGTTAACTTTTTAATTTGCAGTCGAACGAACAGGGAAAAGATATTTTAATCCTAAATTCCCTTGGACCTCAGGAGACCAAAGATCGTCTAACGTTCGATTTGCTTCTCGAGCATTGATCGGAACTTTTACCATACCTTCAAAAACTAGATTGCTATTGGAAATACTGATACCAGGCGAAACATAAATCTGGCGGCCGATAAAATTGGTTTTGGCCGGGTCTTGGACTTTTAAAGCTGTATTAAATGAGCGCGAAAGACCGTCGGCATCAAAACGATAGAGCTCTGATAATTGCAGGAATAATTCCCATCTTGAGTTTTTAACAAACGAAAAAATATTTCTGTTTAGTGTATATTTTACTCGCATTCTTGTTTCGCTTACGTCTACGTAGGCGAGCCCACCTTGGTTTAAGGAAAGCCCAAAACTAAGTCCCATATCAAAACTGATGCCTCGACGATAACTAATGTATGTAACATTGGGTAAATAACTTAAACTGCTATGATTTGCCGAGCGACTTGTAAGATCAAAAATACCCTCGGGATTTCGATTCGGTGCCGAGTTTAAAAATGGAACAATGGGAGAAAATATTTGGACTTGGGACATCGGATCCAAAGAATCAAGGCTCGATTTTGGTAGATTGACAGGTCTACCCAGTTCGAGCTCCGCAGGGAAGCGAAATGGAATCGAAAGAATATTTTGCCCGTAGGCTCCTGACGGATATGCATTTACCTGAAAGAGGCTTGGCCGTGGGTCAGAAAAAGTGTAGCTAGAAAAAAAAGGCAAACCCTGTGAGAAGAGAGTGATTCCAAAACCTGGCAACAGGAAACATATAAAGCTTAGATATCTTCTCATCTGTTAAAGACTCTCGGATAAAATTCCTAGAAATGCAATGAAATTTGCTTTTCAGTTCCTATTTTTTTGCTATAAAACTCGCAGATGAATGAGAATGATACGCTTGTTGAACAATTTGGGGAGTGTAAATACCCAAATCCTGCTGGATACGATTATTGGACGGAGGAAAATTCTGTTGTCCTGTTCCAGACCATTTTTTCCGGCAAAGATGATGCCTTAAATACAGTAAAAACCAATCCTGTTTTTTTTGAGCAAGCAGGTCCCAAAGAAAAGATATATTTCCCACCAAATGAGGTGACAGCAGCGATTGTAACCTGTGGTGGACTTTGTCCAGGTATCAATGACGTAATCCGGGCACTTGTTATGGAACTCCATTATAGGTACAAAGTTCCTAGAATATTAGGATTTCCTTTCGGATACGAAGGAATGGTAAAAAAATCAGGTCATAGGCCCATTGAATTAACGCCTGATAAAGTGGCGCACATTATGAATTTTGGTGGATCTATATTGGGTTCCTCACGCGGAAATCAATCTACGACAGATATGGTTGACACATTATGCCTGTATGGTGTCAAAATGTTGTTTTGTATTGGCGGAGATGGAACTTTGAGGGGAGCTCAGGCCATTCAAGCAGAGGTAAAAAAACGCAAAGAAGACATTGCGATTGTTGGAATTCCAAAAACTATCGATAATGATATAAATTATGTTCAAAAAACATTCGGCTTTTCGACTGCGTTTAGTAAGGCGGTTGAGGCCGTGAATTGTGCGCACGAGGAAGCCAAAGGGGCACCAAATGGTATCGGGCTTGTTAAACTTATGGGTAGACATTCTGGGTTCATTGCCGTAAATGCGGCATTAGCGTCTAAGAATGTAAATTTTGTTTTGATCCCCGAATCTGATTTTGATTTAGAAGGGAAAGGTGGATTCCTCGAAATATTAAAAGATCGCATCAAAAGAAGAGGGCATTCTGTAATCATAGTCGCAGAAGGTGCAGGGCAGAAATATTTTGAGGATAAAGGAGAAAAAGATCAATCAGGTAACAAGAAGTTGGCGGACATTGGGTTATTTATGAAAGATAAAATTACCGAATCTTTTAAAAAGGACAATCTTCCTTTGAATCTTAAATACATCGACCCGAGTTATATCATCAGATCTGTTCCCGCAAATGCGGAGGATTCTGTATTTTGTGGTTTTTTAGCACAAAACGCAGTGCATGCGGCATTCTCGGGAAGAACGGGATGTGTGGTAGGTATTTGGAATAACGTATTTACTGTGATGCCAATTTCACTTGCTATTGCTGAAAGAAAGGTACTCCGACCTGAAAAAAGCACACTTTGGCGGGCTTTGTTAGCTTCAACAGGTCAACCAAACAGTATGAAGGCGATCTCCTGATTTCTTAATTCAATCGAATGATAAAAAGTGAGATGTCGTCATGAGGTTCTGCCTCACCGATAAACTCACCGACTTTCGTCAAAATGGCTGTTCGGATCACTTCCGGATGGTCATTGATATGCGATAAAACTACTGATTCCAACCTTTCTTCCGAAAAAAGCTCTTCTTTTGTATTCATGGCCTCGGTAACGCCGTCCGTATAAAGTACGATCAAATCTCCCGGTTGGTAGGAAACAATGTGTTCGGAAAACTCACAGTTGCTAATGCCCATAGGTTGTCCTTTGCCTGAAAGGTGCTGGATTTTATGGTGTTTTTTTCTGTAGATAAGTTGTTGGTTGTGGCCAGCAGAAGAATACATAATTTCTTTTTTGGTCATGTTGATGCGAACCAACATTGCTGTAACAAACATTAAAAATCCAGACTTATCTTGAATGATTTCGTTGGTTTTCATGAGTGCCTCACGAGTAGAGGTAGATTTGGCAACTTCTTGTTGGAGGATGGTTTTTGACATTTCCATAAAAAGCGCGGCTGGTGTCCCTTTCCCTGAAACATCGGCGATGATAACACTCACCTCATCTTTTCCATGGATCACCATGTCGTAAAAGTCTCCACCGATTTCACGAGAGGCTTGGTAATAGGTATCAAATTCCAATAATGAATATTGTTTGGGGATGATCGGAAGTGAGTGTTTTTGGATCATGGCAGCTGTTTGCATATCACGATCGATGTTTTTTAGCCTCTCACTTTGAATTTTTACCTGTAAGGTGGTATATGCTTCTCCTACTTGATTGGAAAGGGTGCGCAGAATTTTAATATCCATATCATCGAACTTGGTTCGTGATGTTTTATCAGAAACTGTTAGAGAACCTAACCATTGTTTATTTTTAAGAATTGGCAGTACGATCAAACTGTGTTGAAAGATTCCTTTTTGGGTTAAATCTATACCTTGTGGGGATCTTGCCGTGACGACTTTAAAACCTTTATACATCCATTCTTCTTTGTCTGTATAGAGTAGGGCTTGGACTTCATCGTCTTGAAATACATCCGAAAAACCTTTTGATTTGGATCTAGGATGCCCTTTCGCTTCCAGTTTTTCAAATTTAAGTGCAACTCGGTCCACATGTAAAATCTCTGAGATTGTTTTTACTGCAAGATCCATAAACTCTTCTGAGTTTTGGATATTTGAAAGAGCTTGCGAAATTTGGTATAAACAATTCAATTCGTTGGCTCGGGAATTTAATTGATCAATTAAAAGACGATTTCTAACTGCGATTGCCGCCATATTGGAAAGGTATTTTAAAATTTTAATATCCGTGTTTGTAAAACTTCTGCCATCTAAAGTATTAACAGCCTCAAGTACACCTTGTACTTCGTTTTGTGTCACCATGGGCACACACATTAAATTCCTGGTAACATATCCTACTTTTTTATCAATATCTTTAAAAATCCTAGAGTCGTTAGCCGCATCGTTGACTATTTCGGGTTCCAGAGTCTCCAAGACCATACCAGCAATCCCTTTCCCCCTTGGTACTGTTAGCTGAGATAGGGACTCTTCTTTAAGTCCACTTGTGGTATCAAAAACCAAAACATCTTTTTCTTTATCATAAAGCAAAAGTGAAGATCCTTCAGTGTCCAAAACATCCCGGGTGATGCCCATAATCTCGCCTAGAAGAGTTTCTAAACTTTCTGTCGAGTTGATTCGGCTTGTGATATCTGAGATAAGATTGAGTGTGAGCTGTTTTGTCGGCATATCAGTATGGCTTATTCGATGAGACTACCAATTCCTTGATTTGTCAAGACCTCAATTAGTACAGAATGTGCCACTCGCCCGTCAATGATGTGTGTGCGTTTAACTCCTCCTTCCAATGCTTCTAAACAGCACTCGACTTTTGGTATCATTCCGCCAGAAATATGACCAGATTTTATATAACCATCTATCAATTGTTTGTTGAGCCCGGTCACTAATTTCCCTTCGATCAGGATTCCCGGAGTGTCTGTCAGCAAAATCAACTTTTCAGCATGAAGAGCAGAGGCAACGGCGCCGGCCATTGTGTCGGCATTGATGTTCAATGTTTTTCCTTCTCGCGACATGGCAACTGGAGAGATGATTGGGATAAAACCCTCCGCTTGAAGGGTCAATAGGATTGCTGGATTGACTTCATTTACTTGCCCAACTAGGCCGAGATCAAGAGAAATCATCTTTCCCGACTCGTCTTCGAATTCCATCAGGTATTTTTCTGCATAAGCAAGATTCCCGTCTTTACCAGAAAGACCTACCGCTTTGCCTCCCTTTTCTTGGATAAGGGAAACGATTTGTTTGTTTACTTTTCCTGTGAGGACCATTTCCACGACTTCCATTGTGGGCTCATCTGTAACACGGTGGCCACGTACAAATTGTGTATTTAGATTTAAAGATTTGATGAGTTGGTTGATCTCAGGACCACCCCCATGGACGACAACGGGATTGATTCCTAGATATTTTAGTAAAACTATGTCTTCCGCAAAGGAGGCCCTTAAATCTTCTTGCACCATTGCCGCTCCGCCGTACTTGATGACAATGGTTTTGCCTGAATACTTGATGAGGTAGGGCAAGGCCTCTAAGATATGATTTATTTTTTCCAGTTTTTCTTCCATGGAGACCCTCTTCCTGGACATAGAACTTGACCCCATTGATTTAAAGGACTTTTTTTTTATGCCAGAAAAATATAAAGCAGCAGTGGTTCAAATTTCGAGCAACGCTCGGATTAGCAATAACCTAACAGAATGCAGAAAGTGGACAGAGCAGGCAGCAAAAGAAGGTGCAAAGCTCATCGGCTTGCCAGAAAATTTTTCCTTTATGGGTTCTGAGGATGAGAAAAAAAAATTAATCGGGCAAATAGAGACAGAAACCAAAGCATTTTTATCTGAGACAGCGAAGGATTTAGGAGTTTTTTTACTCGGTGGTGGTTATCCCACGGATGCAAAAAATGGAAAAGTATATAACACGGCATCACTTTTTTCCCCTGAAGGGATCGAAGTGTTTCAGTATCACAAAGCTCATTTGTTTGATGCTGTTGTGGGCGATGGAATCAGCTATCGCGAATCAAATGCGACTGAAAGCGGAGGCGAAGTTCCTTCTATAATTTCAACTCCTCTAGGATGCGTTTCTTCTGCTATTTGTTATGACATTCGATTTCCAGAACTATTTCGTAAATTATCCCAAGGTGGTTGTGAGGTCTGTTTTTTACCTGCGGCATTTACTGTCCCGACGGGCATTGCACACTGGGAAGTACTACTGCGAGCCCGTGCTATTGAAAATCTTATGTACATTTTGGCGCCCGGTCAAACGGGAACTCATGATCCACATGGGAAAAGAAAAACTTATGGGCATTCACTTATCATATCACCTTGGGGTGAAATTCTTGCAGATGCAGGAACAGACATTGGTTATGCGATCGCAGAAATTGATATCAACAAACTCGAAGATACAAGAAAAAATTTCCCTGCATTAAAACATAGATTGTTCTAGGGAAGATTCATCATTGCAACTTCCTCATATCCTAGTCCTATTCTATAGAAAATAACTTCTTTCAGCAAGAAAATGTATTTCATTGGGCATTGACATAAAATTGATGATCAGAAATGAAATTAGAATAAGGCCTAGACAATGAAGCACCGATTGGTAATATTTGAAGTGGACATAATTTTATGAATTCTTCTGAATTTGGACGCGATAAATTTCGAAGCCTATTACACATTTCGGCTGTATTGAATGCGAATCTAGAACTACACCAATTATTGCCTCTCATCATGCTCTATTCGAAAGACCTCCTCGAGGCAGAGGCCTGTTCTCTTTTTTTATTAGATGAAGAAGAACAATATCTCTATTGCGAAGTTGCACTTGGTGACAAAGGAGAAATCGTTCAAGAATATGCTCGTCTAGATTTAGGAGAGGGGATTGTCGGCAGTGTGGCCAAAGAAAAAATTCCCATTGCCTTGGAAGATGCATACCAAGATCCGCGATTCAATTCGGCTCTAGATAAAAAGACAGGTTTTAAAACTAAATCTCTAATCTGCGTACCACTATTTGTGGAAGATAAATTGATAGGAACCTTAGAAGTGATCAATAAAACAAACAATCGGGTGTTCGGTAGCAACGATCTCGAATTTTTAACTTCTTTATCAGAAGTAGCCGCCACTGCCATTCAAAATGCTACCATCAAAGAGAGTCTCAGAAAAAGAATTTTAGAACTATCGCTTCTTTACGAATTTGAACAACTGTCGGTTTCGGAAAAAAGTTTGCCCGAACTTGGCAATTGGATGTTGAATCGTGTTTTGGAATATCTAGAAGCTTCCTCAGGTACGATTTACCTGGCAAATAACGCCGAAGAGATGCTCCATGTCCTTGCAGCGAAAGGTATACCAGAAGAGTCATACAATCAAATTCGTGTTAGTTACGGAACTGGCATTGCTGGATGGGTAGCAAAAGAAAAAGAAAATCTTTTTGTCCAAAATTTAGAGCTGGATGTACGTTATAACAAGTTAGCCCATTTTACATTCGAGTCAAAATCTTTAATTTCCGCTCCATTGATCTATCAGGATGAACTATTGGGAGTTATTTCTATCAACAATAAATTATCAGGCTATGCATTTAACCATTATGATATGGATTTGTTATCAAAGATTGCTGGCAGGTTGGCATTAACGATTAAAAATGCCCAATTATTTCATCAAGTGGTTGATAAGGAAAGGGAACTTTCCCGTGCAAAAAAAATGATGATTCGGATTATGCCAAGTAGTCTTCCAAAAATCCCACAACTTTCTTATGGTGTGTCTCATTTGCCCGTGGAACAGGTAGGAGGTGATTTTTACGATGTGACAGATCTTGGAGATAACAAACTTGCCATTTTGATTGCAGATATATCAGGTCATGGTTTATCGGCTGCTGTGCTTGCTGCCATGACACATATGGTACTTAAAAATTTTGAAAATGAAATTAAGCTAAGTCCTTCTGTATTTTTGACAACCTTAAATCATATGTTATACGGAAAACTTGCTGGAAATTTTTTAACAGCGTTTTACGGAGTGATAGATCTATCAAAAAATACGATTCTTTGTGCGAACGCTGGTCACCATCCTCCACTCAAGATCAATCGTGAAACAAAAAAATTTGAACCTATCGCTTTAAAGGGTAAAATTCTTGGACTCATACCAGATCTTTATTATGATGAAAAAGAATTTTCGTTTTCCAAGGGTGATCGATTGGTTCTTTTTACCGATGGAATTTCCGAACATAGCAGTTTGGATCGAAGAAATAAATATGATGAAAATTTATTGGCATCGGATGTTATTAATTCCTTATCACTTGAGACACAGACTGCTTCTGATTTTTTAATCAAATCAGCAAGAAGTTATACCAGAACTGAGAATTTTGAAGATGACGTAACTCTTCTTCTGCTTGATAAAAATTAATTATCTCCAAATTTTTGAAGATTCGAGATTGATATTTTGATCGAGTCAGACATTTTTACCCCTTAGTTACTTCCTCTTTTTTAAGAGGGATCGGCTTTTTTAAAAACAGTTTAGGAAAAAGTTTATGAATCAGAAACGCAAGATTACGATCGGACAAAAAGTTAGATACGGCATTGATAATTTTATGGCCCGCGGTGGGTTTTCAATTTTTCTTGCGCTTTTGAGTTTGTTTGCTGCGGCTTTTTTAATCATGTCCTTACTTCGGTTTGGTGTAAATTTATTTTTTCCGGAAGAAACAGGACTCAGCAAGGCGGACCAACTTTGGAGAGTGTTTTTGCAAATCTCGGATGCGGGTGCCGTCGCAGAAGACGGTGATTTTAATCTATGGAACAAGGTAGTTGGGATCATTACCGTTTTTGCTGGTTTAGTTTTGTTTTCCAGTTTGGTAGCATTTATCACGAGCCAATTTGAACAAAGAATTGAGGCACTGAGAAAAGGAAAAAGTACAGTCATTGAAAAAAATCATACACTTATTTTAGGATTTCGCGAACGAATTGTTGAAATCGTAAGAGAGTTAATCATTGCGAATGAATCCGAACGTGACGCCGCAATTGTGGTGTTAGCTGAAGAAGAAAAAGAAGTAATGGATGATTTTTTTTATGAACACCTAGAAGAAAGAAAATCTACTAGAATTATCACAAGAAATGGAACGACTTCGAGCGTAGAAGCTCTCAGGAAGATGGGGGTAGATTCTGCAAAAACAATCGTTATCTTAAATTCTGCCTCGTCTGCTTCTTCCTCTTCCCAGAAATCGGTTGCTGATGCTCGGGTATTAAAAACAATTATGGCCGTTGTTGCGGCGGCTGGAAAGGATGGTCATCCATTACCACCTATTGTCGCCGAACTTCATAGTCCAAGGAAACGAAGGTTAGCTGAAACAGTAGAGCCTGGTCGTATCACAACTATGGATGAAGATGGTATTTTATCAAAACTCTTAGTTCAGACATCTAGAACATCAGGTTTATCGATTGTTTATTCTAATCTGGTAGGATTTGAAGGAAACGAGATCTACTTTTATTTGCCTGAGAAGGGTTGGGGGAATCTCACTTTTGGGGAAGCGCAGTATCATTTTAATGGCTGTGTTCCACTTGGATTTCGCAAAAAAAATGGAAAAATTTTGTTAAATCCACCGACCGATTATAAGCCAGATAGCGCAGAACATGCGATCCTTCTTGCTGAGGATGATTCCGCGATCCACTTTTTAAACGAACCGCCTTTAAAACCACACGACTATCCAATGCCAAAGAAAAAAATTCAAATTGGAAAGGAAAGGCATCTGATTGCAGGTTGGAACGTAAAAAGTCCATTGATCATTGCAGAGTATGCAAAGTATATAACGGCTGGTTCCGAAATCGATATCATTGTTTATGAACCTGAAGAATCGATCGTCTCGAATTTTAAATCAATTCAGAAACAACATAGCGGGCATAAGCTGAGAATGATCGTTGCTGATATCCACTCTCCCGAGATTTTAAAGAAAATTGCACCCCACAAATACAATAATGTAATTTTGTTAGCAGGAGAAGGGGCAAGCGCAGAAGAGATCGATGCTGAGTCCATTTCTATACTTATGCAACTTCGACAATTTTTTCGAAACGAGGAGAAAATCTCGGGCAATCCTGTCCAAACCAAAATTATAACAGAAGTGATGGATTCTGAGAATATAGATTTAGTTTTACAAACAGGAGTAAAAGACTTCCTCATTTCGAATCAATTTGTATCCAAAATATTTGCGCAAGTTTCTCAAGAACCTCATGTTATGAGAGTTTATGATAATTTATTTTCTCCGGAAGGTTCGGAAATTTATTTAAAAAAGGCAGATTTATATTTTCCGATTTCTCCAGTTAATGTAAGTTTTGCGGATTGTTTACATGCGGCGCAAAAAAGAGGTGAAGTTTGTTTTGGAGTGAGAATAGCGGAAGAAGAACGAAATCCTGAAAAAAATTATGGAGTTTATCTAATTCCAAAACAAAATGAATCATTCTTTCTGAGCAGCCAAGATGAATTGATTGTTCTTGCAGATAACGAAGGTTAAAAATTCGGCAAATAGAGATATGGCTATTGTTTATCGACAACGCGTTGCGGTAGAGTTTTTACGATGTAGATGACCCAAAGGATAAGTCCGACGTGGAGTACATCGTTTTCGCTGAACCAGATCCCTTTTTTCCAGAATATAGCAGTTAAACCGAGTTCGAGGTAAATTGCATAAGCTAACATGATCAACACTAAAAATAGCCAAGTTGTGAGGAGATGAAGATTCATCTTGTTTTTTGTTTTGAAATACCCGTAAAAGGTGGTGATCAAAAAAAATATCACGCTCGGAAGGCAGGATAATTCCAAAAATTCGAATGAAACCAAAAAGGAATTAGGTGTGAAGGCACCAAAGAGTACCAATATGGTATATAGGATGCTGTTGGCTCCAGCATAAGTTAGTATGCTTTTACGAAATTTGGAATTTGCATGCGTAAAGGCCGCCGCCGCCAAAAATCCGTTCATGCCAATGTTTTGCAAAATTTCGTAATTGATTTCCCACCAGGTTGTCCATCGACAAAATTCGCGGGATAAACATTTTAATTCATAGCCTAATGCTTGGTAGCTTGTACCTGCGAGTATTGCGGCAATGCCTGTAAACAAAAAACCCAGAGACCAAAAAAGTAAAGATCGGTGAGTCGGAGCTACTTTCCAGAAAATATAGGCCGCATATAAATAAGCTAAGCTTAATAAATAAACAAAAAAAGTAGAAGAAGGCTGAGTTAGGAGGAAGGAAAAGGAACCAATACTGATTGAAATCCAAGGCTGATTCGCTAAAAATAATTCGGGTGTTAGAGGTGGATCGTAGGAAAGTGAATCAAGTTGATGGCAGCCATAGATCGGAAACAATATCAGCAATAAGAGTAAAGAGGTTTTAGATTTCATTTTTTGTCTCCCTATAGAAAAGTTACCTCAGTTGTTTAAAAGTCCTTGGCCAGAATTTCTTCAAATCCGTGGTTCAAATTTGATTGGATTTTGGCTTGAATAAATTGACTCAACTCTGCGGTATTCATATTTTGGTATTCCTGAAAGGGAATTGCTGGATCAATTTGCATTTTAATCGTATTGTTCCCTTTGTTTTTTACAACCTCATGGTTGTTATAGAATGTAATAGGTACAATTTTACATTGGCTCTTTAAAGCAATTTTAAAACTCCCGCCCTTAAATTCACTGAGCGTTCCATCAGAAGAACGCGTACCTTCTGGAAAAATAAAGGCATTATAACCTGCTTTCACATTTTTGGTCAATTGGACAAGGACATCGACTTGACTTCGTATATCATCTCGGTCGATGAGAACGCCACCAAGTTTTTCTACATATAAGCCAACGTAGAAAAAATTTTTCAATTGTTTTTTCGCAATAAAACCTAGCTGACGTTTAATGATATGAATGGAAACAAAAATGTCAAAAAATGACTGGTGATTGGCAACGTACAAGATACCATTTTCATTCGGTAGATTTTCAAGTCCTATTACCTTGATTTTATATCTGGCTGCCGAAACTGCTTTTCCAGCGATAGTCGTGCCATAGGGTGCATTGGCAAAATAGTCATCAGAAAGTTTTCTTTTTAAGGTAAGCAGGTAATAGAAAGTAACTAGATATGTCCAAATAAAGCGTATCATTTTTTACCTTCCTAAACGATACAATGAGTTTGACATAACTGTTATCAATCGCATTTTAATAAAATGAGTACAAAGTCAGCAAGGGATTTGTGATTGTGATAAAAAAAGTGAAGGAAAAGCAGTATACTCTGCTTGGAATCTTGCTAAGTCTTCCCCTTATTTGCTTTTGTACTGTTTTAGAATCATTTCTCAAAATTAGATCGGTAGCTCCCATCGATTTACTTTATATCCAATCTGTGAGTCCACTTCTCTGGCTTATCGATTCTTCGCCAATCGTGTTAGGTCTTTTCGGTTGGCTGATCGATGACAACCAAAGGAAAAATCAACTAATTCAAGTTAAACTTGAAGAATCAAATCTCTCGCTCAAAAGAGAGGTGACCAAGGGCCTTGCGATGGAAAACCATTTGCGGGATATGATCGATATGTATGAGTTGGACTTAAATTCTGCGAAAGTGATTCAAGAATTTTCACTTCCTGAAATCCCTGAAATGAAGGAAGTTCAAGTTCGTTATAGATACCAACCTTTATATTCAATCGGTGGGGATTTTTTATCGTTTCTGCGTTTGGATTCAGGAGAATTGAGTATTTTGATTGGTGATGTAGTGGGTCACGGAATCTCGGCGGCGCTCATTACTTCGTTAGTTCGTGTTCTTGCGAATAAAGCTTGCAGAAACTTTGGCACGGAACCTAAAAAATATTTAGAAAATTTAAATGAGGAGGTAAATGCTTACTTGCCGGATGATTATTATTTTACTGCACTATATTTCTGTATTAATTTTACGAGAACGGGCGTTTGCTGTAAATTTTCTCGCGGAGGACACCCGTATCCGATTATATATAGCGCTAAGGATAAACAAACGTATGTTAAAGAATTGGTAGGAATTCCACTGGGTCTTGTCTTTGATGCCGAATATTCAGAGTTAAGCGTGAACTTGGATCCTGGTGATAGAATTTTTATGATAACGGATGGACTTCTTGAAGTCAGGGATATTAATGGGAAACTATTAGGTATTCCAGGTTTATTGAATATCATTCAAGAGGCGAATTCAATGAATTTTTCCCTAGACGATTCGCTTGATTTTATTTTAGAAAAGACAAAGTCATTCACCGAAGAAAAAACATTCATCGATGATGTTCTCATTTTTGGCATACAAGTTTTATAAACTAATTTTGCGTTTGTTCTGATTTTTTTTGCTCATAAAAAAATCGAGCATTACTTTCTCTGCCAATTCACGTTTCTCCAAATGTACGAAATGTCCACATTCTGCAAATCGAACTGCTTTTACATTCGGCGTAGTTCGTTCGATTTCAATGATATCTTTTCCTGGTACGACTGGATCTTCTTCGCCGCGTAAAATAAGAGTAGGAACTTCGTTTCCGAAAACAATGGGTCGAATATCTGCTCGGTCTAACATTTCCAGAATCATAAGTATATTTCTCGGATTCAGATTATCGAATTGAGGATAATAATCTTCGATAAATTTTTTTATCTCGGGGTCTTCATGAAAAGCTTTTGAGTCATAAACTCCGTAAGAAAACCCTAGGTTCAATGCCTTAGGAAGTGATCTGCCAAGTCGAAATCCAAAATCAAAAATTGAACCTAAATTTGTTCGCAATCCCATAACACCTAACTTTAATGGCCCCCGAACTGGTCCATGGACATAGGGTGCAATTGCTACGGTTTGTTTGATCCGAGTAGGGAATAGTGATGCAATGGCCAATACAGCCATTCCGCCGGTAGAATGTCCGATGAGAGTAACATTAGATTGGCCTGCACTTTCCCAAATAGCATTGGCTTGGGCCTCTAAAAAATCTTGAAGAGTGAGTTTTTCTTTTTGATCCAAAATTTCACCAGGGTAATGCCCCACTAGATCTAATTCAATCACTTCACCTAATTCCTGAAAGAATGGAACATTTATCGTCCAATATCCCGCCGCAGAACACCAACCCCCGATCAGTACAAATTTTTCTTTCGACTTTGGGTTTTTTGATGGGTGTTTAATGTAGGTAAGGCGATGATTTTTCCACTCGTAACTTTGTCTTGTTGCCATATAAAATCCTTTAGTCCGCTATGCTTCTTGGAAAGGACGCCAAGATCCGCGTAACTACTTCATAATTAATAGTATTCGTCCACGTCGCATGATCATCAGCGGAAATCCTTTCTTTCTCTGATGACCCAAGAATAATTACTTCATCGCCAAGTTGTGCTTCTGGGATGTGTGTTATTTCAATCATCGTCATGTTCATGCAGATTCTGCCTAATATTCTAGCACGTTCCCCTCGAATGAGCATATAGCCTGTGTTAGATAATTTTCGATCCAAGCCTTCATAATAACCAACTGGTATCACGGCAAGTCTTGTAGGATAAGTTGTTTTGAAAGTTGAACCGTAACCGATGTAAGCCCCTGTTGGTAAATTTTGTATGTGTTGGATCTTTGTTTTCCAGGTGAGTACGGGTTTTAACATCCCGAATTGTTTTCCCATCATAGACAATGAAAGTTTGGTTTCTAGGCTAGGCCAAAGTCCGTACATTGAAATCCCAACTCGTATTAAGTTTAGTCTTGCCTCAGGGAATAACATCGCTGATGCAGAGGACGCACAATGTAAGACAAGATTTTTAAATCCGAATGATTCAAAAATCTGAACTCCTTCTAGAAATCCTTGAAGCTGTTTCATGGAAAAGGAATGTTCGGTAAAATCTTCCGTACTTGCAAAATGTGTGGCAAGTCCATCTATTGAAATTCCTTTTGCTTTTAATTCTTTCGCGAAAAATTCTATTTGTGTCTTCCCAATTCCGAGTCTTGACATCCCTGTGTCGAGTTTGACGTGAATTTTCGGTTTTGGGGAAAGTGAGTTTAATGTTTCTACTTCTTCGATACGAGAAACTAATATCCAAAAGTTCTCATCGGCTAAACTTTGTTTGCGGGAAGATAAGTCAGGTATACTCCCCATGATGAGAATTATGGCCTTCGGAAAATGGTTACGGAGTGTAAGCGCCTCTTCAACGGAATTCACTCCGAGGAGATCGGCTCCCGCTTGTTGTGCTAGTTCAGCAATCTCCAATAAACCATGTCCATAGGCATTGGATTTCACAACCGCTGTAAATTTGGTTCCCTCTGACGTGAGCTTCCGGTAGAGAGAAATATTATGCTCAAGTGCGGATTTTGAGAGGGTTATCTCAGAAGATAACATATCTCCTCCATAATTTTTTACTTTTCCCACGTGTCGCTTCAGATATTTCTCTCAATGCATGCCAAATTTGAATAGCATTTTACCTCCTTTTTCAGTTCCCACAGACTGGGATTCTGTTTCAAAATTATATCCGATCCAATCCGATTCCATATGGCTTAATTTTTGTGGTATTTCTCCCATTTCCACTTACGCAAAAGAAACCATGGCGGATTTTTTTGATGAATACTCTCGATATGGTATATTTGCTCCTAGGTATTCTGAACCGAAAATAAAAGAGCATATACGCCAAAAAATCGCCGAGATTTTAGCCTGTGAGCCACATAACATAGGTCTGGTGCACAATACTTCAGAAGGGATGAATTTATACTCTCAGAGTATCTCTCTTCCAAAAGGTTCGCGTATTCTCATTATTGAGAATGAATATCCGAGCAATGTTTATCCTTGGGAACATTGGCAAAAAAAGGGCGTTAAAATTGATTTTGTCCCTGTTGGGAAAACACCCGAAGAATTTTTGGGAAATTTAGAAAATGAATTCCGAAAAGAAAAGGTTTCTTTGCTTAGCATATCACCCGTTCATTGGTGTTTTGGAATGCCATTTAACATGGAAAAAATTTCCAAAATTTGTAAATCATACGAAGCACTTTTGGTTGTAGATGGTAGCCAGTCAGTAGGGCACGTAACATCAGAATTTGTAAAATGGGAAGTAGATTTTGCCGTATTTGCCGCCTGGAAATGGTTACTTGGTCCGCTTGGAATGGGAGTTGTATATATTTCTGACAAAGTCCCCAAAGATTTTGAAATTATTTTTAAGGGAGCCGGCAGTGTAAAAAATGATTCAAATTATTTGCCTTATCGCAGTGAAAGAAAACCTCCAGCAGATCAATTTGAGCATAGCACAGCAAATTTCAATGATTGGGTCTATTTTTTGGCCTCTTTGCACATGTTATCCGAAATTGGTTTTTCAAAAGTTAAGAATCGTATCTATGAAGTAGCAGACAAGATTTCGCTTCGTTTGAAGGCACTTGGATTCACACTCGATTCTGATTTTTACCCTGATTTAAAATCGGGGATTATTGGAGTGAATGGTTTTGCGAATGGAAAACCGTTTGTTCCAGAAGAAATATTTGCTTTTTTAAAACAAAAAAAAATATATTCTGCAGTTCGATTGGGCAGATTGCGGTTAGCGCCGCATATACCTGTAACTGAATCCCATATAGATAAATTGGAATCGGAACTAAAGGAATATCTGAATCTGTGATGATTTGGATTGAAAAAATAGTAAATGGGTTCCCCTACATTCTGTTAGGATTTACGGGAGTGGCCTTTCTTTTCCCAGAATATTTTATTTGGTTCCAAGGTTCTTGGATCACATATAGCCTCGGTGGAATTATGTTAGGTATGGGACTTACTTTGAAAGCTGAAGATTTTATTAGGATATTTAAACTTCCCGGACCCATACTTCTTGGAACATTTTTGCAATATACCATCATGCCAATGTTAGGTTGGTCAATCGGAATTTTTTTAGAGCTACCTGATACCTTTGCGATCGGATTGATTCTAGTCTCCTGTTGCCCAGGAGGAACAGCTTCCAATGTGATAACTTTTTTAGCAAAAGGCAATCTTCCTCTAAGTGTAACGCTAACATCCGTATCCACCGTAATTGCCGTCGTGATTACCCCACTACTAATCTCTTTTTTGATTGGGAGTAGGTTGGAGGTAGATACTTTCCCACTTCTTCTGACGACATTTAAAGTGATTTTGATGCCGATAACATTAGGAGTCATTATGCGATCCCTAGCACCTAAATTTGCCTCGCGTATTACTACCATCTCACCGCTGCTATCTGTCCTTCTGGTGGCGATGATTGTTTCGTCGATTATTGCAGCTGGGAAGGCACAAATTTTAATCGCAGACTTTAAAATCTTTCTCTCCGTTTTTTTATTGCACAGCGGTGGATTTTTGCTCGGCTATCTATTGACCCGCGTCTTTTACCAAAATGTGATCCTTCAGAGGACCATTTCCATTGAAGTGGGCATGCAAAATTCAGGGTTAGGGGCCGTTCTCGCAAAAACTCATTTTGTAGATCCGAACACGGCCATCCCCAGTGCACTTTCGAGTTTGATGCATTCCCTAATTGGAAGTTTTTTGGCTGGGATCTGGCGAAAATCGGCGGAAAAAGGACGCATTGCTTCTTGACGATTCTCCCCTCTCGTCCGTAATGGCATAAATTATGAGAGAAATCATAAAACTAACCTGTGTCCCTTGTGAAATTCCAGGCAGATCTAACTATTTTCAAACCAAAAATAAGAAGACTAAGTCTGAAAAATTAGTCACAAAGAAATATTGTAAATTTTGCCGGAAACATACAGATCATAAAGAATCTAAAGTCTAATAAGAAATGGCAAAAGCACAAGCAAAGTCGGCGGAAAAAGGGGTAGATAAAAAGTTCATTGAGGAAGTAAAAGAACTTCTCCAAGAAAAAAAACAATCCCTTCTCACGAAACTCAACCAATGGGAAGACACGAGTTCTCCTTCTGGCTTGAAAGAAATGGGAGACATCGCAGACATTGCTTCTGAATTGAATTTTGAGGCTCTCAGTTCGGTTTTAACCGAAAATGAGATTGATACCTTAAAAGAAATTGAACTTGCTCTTGAAAAAATCGACAACGGAACGTATGGAGTCTGCGAGGGAACTGGCAAAAAAATCCCGGTTGCTCGGCTAAAGGCTCTTCCTTGGACTCGTTTCACCGTCGAATACGCAGAACAAATGGCAAAAAGTAAATCAAGAGCTGGTGGGCACCACCGCATGGACACTCTGTCTTCCTATCCAACTGCTTCGATGGATATGGATTCTCTCGAATAATTCTGATCTCACTTTAACACTTTAAATTTCATTTGCAGAACTAGTGCCTTTGTTTAGAGTTCTGCGTAGCGTGAAATTTATAAATCGCCTTAAACTTCTTCCCTTTGAAAATCTTCTGTTTTTTTCTATCCTTCTCACTGTTTCCGTGAGTCTCTACCGATTTGTATTTCCGCTGGCAATGCCTTGGTTTTTACCTGCCTTTTTATTTCAGTTTTTATTTGGTTTTTTGCCCCAAGTGCATAGTCGAAAATTTGGAAGAATTTTTACGGCGATGGGTGCTATTCTTCTATGCCGGATTTCTTGGATCATCGAACCTTCTTTGCCTTTCCACCTAACGGATCTTGTGGGGCTGTTTGTTGGGTCGATATCGGGTATCGTGTTCCGAGAAACAGCGCTTGTTTGTTCAGGCGTGGGAGAAATCCCGTTACCAAAACAGTCAGATTTTTTTGTAACCCAATGGCAAATTCGAAATCCATTATCAGTCAAACAGGAAAGTTTATTTTTTCAGACGCCGTTTTATTTTTTATATTGGCTAGTGATTTGTATATTTTGTGTGTTTTTGTTGGGATTTGGGTTTTCCTTTTTAAAAGGATATGGCATCCCCGAATATCAATACTTAGACGGAATATCATCTCGTGTTTTTCTTTCTGTGCCTACGAATATTTTTTTGAGTGTAGGACTCCCCATTTTATATTTTTTTGCTGAAGAAAGATTTTCTAGTACGACAAATAAAGAATTTATCAAAAAACATCTGTTTTTCGGACTATTTCTCGGGTTTTTGATCCAATTAGTGGTAATGTTTGTCCAAACAATTTTTTTACCTATATTTTTTTCAAATGGTTCTAACTCATCTTTGTTAGCCGAGAGATATCCAGGTTTATTTATTGATTCTGGTTCCTCCTCCTGGTTACTTCCTACTTTGGGTTTTTTATTCGTTATTTTTTTATACAAAAAATCAGAAAGAACAAAAGAATCCTTTGGTTACTTTCTTCTCATCGTTTTATTCTTTATTGTTACATTCTTAGGTTTTCACCAAGCAAAAGCATTTTGGGTGATATGGGCAGTATCTCTGTTTGTCGGTGCTGTCTGGGTGATTCCGTCAAAGTGGATTCACAATCGGAAGATACTATGGGCAGTTCGTGGGACATTGATTCTGTTTACTCCCTTATTACTTTCGGTCCTTTTCTGGTCGTTTTCGAAACTGACGACTCCTGGTCCGGTCCAAGAATTAGGGAAAAGATACGTAAGCTTTCAAACATCGTTTTGGGAGAAAAAAAACTTCTCTGCGTTTCAAAGTTTGGACCAAACTAGATTTGAACTCCTATCTGTCACATATGAAGGAATTTCAAAGCAACCGTGGACTGGGAACGGACTTGGATCTTTGCCCGTTATCCTTCGGGATGTTAGCCGGACGGGAACAAAAATTACATCTGAGTTGATTGATGTACCTTCGAATTTCCTCATGGCGGTTTTGCATGATGTTGGAATTTTCGGTCTCCTCATATTGATCATGTTAACAACGTTATTTGTTTGGGAGCGAATGAGTTATCTGAGTATTCTTTTGCTTTTGTTGCCCTTCCAATTTGGAATGCAAACGCAACATGCGGATGGCGGTTTTTTTGTAATGTATCTTTTGTTCTATCCGTTAGCAGAAGTTCCGACAGGTAGTCGTTTGCTTCGGATTTCAAATTGGTTTAAGTATTCGGTGCTCATTCTGGCAATAGGATTGCCATTACATTATTTTTTACTATTCACCCAAGATATCCCTAGTTATGGCTACGGCTCTGAGTTTAGAAAATCAAAACTTGGAACCTACCAAATCCAAGCCTCCGTTTATGCGCAAACAAATGTCATGGAGCATGAATTTCATGGCACACAATATGAATGGAAACTTGCAAAAGAATTAGGCTTCCGAAAAGGCGATTTTATCATTCGATCTGAAGAGAAGGATTTGCTCATTGAACTCATTTGGAAAAACGGAAATCGGGTTGTACTCCTTGAATCAGCGATGGAACCAATCTCGGACAATCGTTATATCTGGAAGGGAACTATGCCCGCAGGTTCTGAATATGTACATGTGAAAATCAGTAAAAAATCTATTCTCAAAATATCAAAAAACTATTTTTCACCCAATGGTGAACTTCGTTTTTAACCTACGATCATTGAAATAGAAGTATAATCTGTTTTCCCATTTGGGAGTTTTGGGATTTGATTTGTTTTTTTTATTTTAGAAGGGACATGGCTCTTTGGAAGATGAGTGGTAAAAGAATCTAAGATACCGTCTATTTCGAGATTTGATACCACCAAACAAGCGATCATCGATTCTTCGTCTTCGGTATAACTCACAATGGCTACGTCATCGATATGGGATAATGATCCGATGAGTGATTCAACTAGATCGAGAGAGATTCGTTTTCCTTTAATCTTTGCAATGCGGTCAACTCTACCTAAATAATTCCATCCGATTTCTGATAATTCGCCACAGTCTTTCGTATCAAAAAAACCATTATCCCTAATCATTGTTTGGCGTTTCCAGATTGAGTTGCCATCGGTTTGTACTTCCTTTTCCAAACTTGTTTCTGATACAAAAGGACTGTTGATTAGAAGAGTATCTCCCAAAGCTCCTTCTTCCAGCTTTGCCTCAACCTTAGGTAACAATGTAAACCTTGCCTTCCACATAGGGTTGCGGTAGCCCATGGCACCAGTTTCAGTCGAACCATAAATTTCACGGATATCAACTCGGCCTTCTGCACGTAATTCTTGGGCAAGTGGGACGGGGAATTTTGATCCCGAGCTGATGATATATTTGGGAAGGAATTGGCCGCTTTCTTTTCGTTTCTTCAATAAAAATGGGATACTAACTAACAAGTCGGTTTCGCTCAGTTCTTCTGTCTGGATTTGGTTCTGTCGGAAGGGAACGGACTCAATTCCCATCAAATTTGGCAGCACAAAACCCCAGATCAATCCATACAAATGACAGAGAGGCACAGACACCAAAAACCGAGTGGGCTTTGGCCAACCAAAAATAGACAGAAGGTTATCTTTCCAAAATGTAGCTTCTTCCAAAATTTGAACTTTGGTTTTGCGGATCAGCTTCGGATTTCCCGTACTGCCAGAAGTCGCAATCCAAAATACATTTTGTTCCTGCAAGTTTAGGGGGAGTTCGAGGGATAGGAGATTTGTATGGAGAACTGTATTTTCCCATTTAGGGTCTATCAGAATGGGTTCTCTGCAGGCAAACATATCGCTTTCCCAATGTTTGTCTAAAAAATAAGAAAAATCCGCAAAGCGGAGAGTTGTCATAATACAAAAAAACCCTCCCCGTTCAAGTTTGGGAAGGGTTTTTACAATCTAAAGAGACTTAGTGTTTGTTACGCGGTCTTTTTAGAGAGTCTTTTTTTCATAAGAAATCCCATCGCCGCGCCGATCACGATCAGACTTGCAGAGACTTCGAAGATATTTTTACGAACAGATTTTACAAGGTATGCGGAAAAACCATTGTCTGTGTAAAAATCTTTCACGCGAACCACATACACAGGATTTGTAATCTGTGTATACCAGTCTTTGTGTTCAACACCCTTGGATTCTGCCCAAGTTTTGAAGTAAGCATATCCTGTAGAAGATGCCACTCGGATATCAGAACCAGCAGTTGGATGGTTGAAAACTCCTGGAACAATGATTGCCCAAGGGAAACCTTTGGAATCGATGTAGATATCTTTTCCTGATCCATCAAAGACATAGCCTGGACGGTAAATTTGTCGGAACACATTGTTTGTTTTTTGGTTAAACGCAAGGAACCAGTTGAGGTGTCCGCCGACAGTATTTGTAGTCGTTGAAAGGTCAACTGCCTCATCAAATGTGATGGTTACGTTGGCAGTAACACCTCTTACAAAATCCTTCGCTGCAAACGTTGCCCCTGGAGCAGGTGAGTTTTGTTTGCCAAACAAAGTTTTGTCTGAGCTAGGAAGAATCAGAAGTCCTGTTTTTAAAGCTGCCGCAGATAAATTTCCGCCTGTGCAATCCCCGGAAGCACCAGCAACATATTTTGTCGCCCCTGCACATCCATTCCAAGGATTTCCAGATCCGTCCATATAAGATACTTCAAACCTCGCACCCACTGGCACGTCAAGTTTGAGTCTTAATTCATGGTTGTATCCTGCGCCTTTTCCAACGTGTGTAAAGATACCACGAATCGATTTAATCTTGTTAGATGGAGTGCGATCCATTTCCGTACTGAAAACAGTCGTGTGGTCGTTTAGATCTGCGTCTCCCGCATTTGGGAACAAATCTTCAAAGGCAATCGTATAACGACCAGACCGTGAAGTGGATGCCAAAGTTGGATCAGTCGGGAATTCATCGAAGGTATTGATGACACCGTCACAATCTGTATCGATTGCAGTGGCACAGCCACCCGTAGGCTCAAAATTGTTAGCGGTCAATGTAACCGTCGGGGCGACAGCAACCGTTCCTGATGATGCTCCGCTACCAGAAGCTACTTGGACGGGAGCAGTTCCGGTTAATTCTTGAACTTCGCCAGTAGTTGGATTCACACCAATTACGCTTATGTTCACTTGATTCACCGTTGGAGGAACAGAAACGGATATCACAGCTGTTCCTTGGCTGTCAGTTGTCCCTTGGCCTAAAACGTTTGTCTCACCTGTTGATTGCGTTTCTGAAACAGTTACAGGTGCATTGGCAACGGGTCCAGATACGGTCACGATATTGACAGTAACGGGAACAGTGACGTTCGTTTCAAAACTAAACCCACCGCTCGCAGTCGTTTGGTTCACTACACTCGTAGTTGTATTTGTGCTTACCGTTGTTTCTGCTGGAACAGGAGTAGGAGTGACAGTTGTACCGTCTGAAGAAGATCCGGAAGTTGATGTTCCAGAGCCACTCGTTGTCGCATCGAGACCGATAGCCGTAAACTCACTCGATCCAGACGAAGTGGAAGCTGCTGGAGTATTCGAAGTGTTCGAATCACCGCCGAGAAGCCCTGGGAATAACAAAAGCCCTTTCTTTTTATTCGAACAAGCGAACAAAAGTAGTGGGATGGTTAGGATTAAGATTATCTTTTTCATGTGGTTAAACCTATTTATAGTAAAATATACGACGAATTTTCAAATTAATCAATGTTGTTTCCAAAAAAAACTAGGGAAAACGATAGGATATATGAGAGGAAGTACTAAAAGGGCAGAAAAAAATTTCAAATTTCTACCCTTATGTCTCAAGTGTTTCACCTAACGTCAAATAAGCGAAAGAGAATCTAACAATTTCTTTCTAAAATATAAACCTAACAGGCATCCGAGGAGTGCAAAACCACTTGCGATCTGCCAAGCATATTCATGAACAGAATCTATCAGAACGGCCGTATAGGCTTTGGTTGTGTAATTTGTTTTTAGGTCCACAACGTACGCTTTCTGCGACTCTGTCATAACTTGTTCAAACCAATTCCTAGATACCGAGCCTCGTGAACTTGCCCATTCTTTGAAAGCTGGATATCCCGTTTTGCCTTGTGAGTTCGGATCTAAAATGTTTACCAATTCTCTTGGGTAATTGAAAACACCCGGCACGATTACCCCAAATGGAAAACCTGTGATTCTATCGATATAAAGATCATACGAGTTTTCTCCATTGGATCGGTAAAAACCAGGGCGATGAACTTTTTCTCCCGTACCGCTTACGGCTAGGAAATAATTTAGATGCCCACCCGAGATATTTTTGCCTTGGTTCAAGTCGACTGCTTCATTGAAGGTGATCGTTAGAATTGCTGTCATTCCTAAACTAAAATTCAGCGTTCCACCAACTACAGGAGCATTTTTGACTCCGTATAGAGTGTTCGCAGAATTCGGGAAGATCAAAATTCCATTCTTTAGTTGAGCGGAGGTTAGATTGCCACCAGAACAATCTCCTGTATTCGCGGCGGATGGCATGGCTAAAGAACAGTTCATAGAAGTAATTGTATTTCCTTCTTTGCTTTTGTATTCTATAGAAACCACTGCCGAGGTCGGAACATCTAGAGACAATCGAAGATCGTGATTGAAGCCTGCACCCTTGGCGACGTGTGTGAACATTCCGCGAATGGTCTTTGTTTTTCCTGATGGAGTAAAGTCATACTCTGTGCTGAAAACAGTTACATGGTCATTCAAATCCATATCATTATTTGGATTTTTTGTTCCATTTTGGATGTGGGATACTTTGTAATAATCCTCCCATGCCAAAGTATTGCGACCGGAACGTACGATCCAACCAAGAGCTGGGTCCGTCGGATAATCGTCATCTGCGTCTAAGACTCCGTCACAATCAGAATCAGAAGCCACGTTGCAGCCGGGCGATCCACCAAAATTACCGGTCGTTAGGTCAATATCGGGTGCGACGACAACCGTCCCTCCCGTTTCACCTCCGCCACCGCTTACGGAAGTGGAAGGAACTTGGATCGGAATCCGGCCTGAAATTTCTTGGTTCTGACCAGTTGCAGGGTTTATTCCAAATACGGTAACAATGACTTCGCTTACATTCGGTCTTACTGTAATTCGAATGGTTACCTCTCCATTGGCTCCCGTGATTCCTTGGGAAAGGAACTGGGTGAGTCCTGCACTCGATTGGTCCTCACTTACTTTTACAGTGATTCCCGACAGAACTCCCGACTCATTGGAAACTCGGATCGTGATGTTTGTGCTGATCGTATTGTCCCATTGGAAGGTGTCATTCACTACTTGGAAACTGATGTTCGAAGAGACTTGTGTTGGAGCTGTGTTTGCCTGGGATCCTGTCCCAAAGGTTTCATCAGGTGAAGAACTACCGCCATCACCAGAAGCCACTACTGTAAAGGGATTGCCATTCGTGGCATCTTCAATGGCAGACGCAGAGGCTGGTACGGAATCTGTGCTTCCTCCTGTCCCTCCGCCACCTAACATTAGTAAAAATAAAGGTAAACCTTTCTTTTTTGATGAACAAGAAACGGTTACTCCGATGAGGAGTAAAGATATGAATAACTTTTTCAGCATGATGAACCTCGCATGAGATCAAACTCTAGGAACATCGTCGCTATTTTTCGAAGAAAAATCAAGTGGAATCGAAAAAATTATCGAAAACGCTAGCTAAAAATATAAAAAACCTTTCTTTCGACTAAGATTTGCAATACTCTGCAACAAAAGTTTCGTACGTACACGAAATTGAGTAGAATCTCTCGAAGTTATTTTTTAGAAATATGTCCCACTGCATTTCCAAAAACAAAATTTTGAAATCTGACTTCTGAAAAACCAATTTCCAGTAAGATCTTTTGGAGTGTTTCTTGGTCTGGATAAGTGGTGGCAGAATGAGGCAAATAATCAAACATTTCATGTTTTTTACCGTATATGACATAACCAAACAAAGGTACGATGCGAAAAAAATAGAAGTCCGCAAACCATTTTAAGAAAAAGGGGCGAACTCGACCAACATCTAGATTGATAAAGATACCGCTTGGCGAGAGAATCCGCCTAATTTCCATTAAACATTTTTTTAAATCAGAAACATTCCTTAGACCAAATCCCATGGTCACTAAGTCGATGCTACTATCTGCGAATTGTTTTAGATCCATCGCATCACCTATCAGCAGAGACACTTTCGGATTTTCGCCAATTTTATGTTTAGCGAAAGAAAGCATATTTTCAGAAAAGTCGAGTCCAATAACATGTTCGACTTTCGGCACTAAGGACAATCGTTTCGTAATGTCTCCAGTCCCACAACATAAATCAAGAGCCGTTTTGATATCGGGCTTTTCTTTCCAGGCAGTTTTAATCATCCAGTTTTTCCAGCTCCTATGCAAAAAAAAACTGTTCCAGTCATTAAAACGATCATATGCGATTGCAATATGATCGAAATTAGTTTTTACATATTCAGGTTTCTTTTCAGAAGTAGGTAGCTGATACTGGTTCATAAAAGGTAATATATTCCATGAATTTGACTTTTTCTATGAGCGCAAATTTCATTTTATTTGTTTTGTTTATTTTTTCAGTCACAAGTTTTTCGCTTTTGGTTCACTGTTTATTAAAAATTAGACAAGTAAAAAACGAGATTTTAAGTTTTAATTCTGACAATACACTGTCGGAGGACAAATTTTCTGTTTTGCTTTTGCCGCTAGAGCGCCTGTTAGACTGGCTTCCTTCTATGGCATCCATTTCGATGTTACTTGGACTGTTCGGTACTGTCATTGGGATCTATTCTTCCTTTGCAGAAATGCAATTAACGGGAAAGGCGACTATCGATGTCCTCGCAGGTGGAATCAAAGATGCTCTTGTTACAACGATTGCTGGATTAGCCGCTGCCATACCTTCGCTTGTGTTTTCTCAAATTTTGGAACATGAACTCTCAAAATTAGAAGAATTTTTTTATAAATTAAAATAGTAGTTAAATGATGCGAAAACGTAGAGGGAAATCGAAAACTATAGAAATCAGTAGTTTGATAGATATTTTATTCATATTGTTGATTTTTCTAATGTTATCTGTCCGGTTTACAGAATCTAACACATTATTTGAATACAATCTACCTAAAGCTGAAGCTCAGGTCGTTGGCGATATAGAAAAGGAAATTAGGATCTCTATATCAAAATCTGGCGAACATTTTATCAACGGGCAAAAGATTGAAAAAACAAAAATTGCAAGATGGATAGGGGAGGAGCAAATTAAAAATCCGAAAGCCTTGATTGTCCTTGAGATCGATACCGATGCCAAATTTGGAGATTTTTTTGATCTAACAAACGCCCTGAAATCGATATCAATCCAAAATATTCAAATCGCCACCAAACGTTAATTTAACCAAAGGACTGAATTAAGTCGATAAAAAACTTAAATCTTCTTTCCCGAACTTTTTCTTCCAATATTCGTTTTAGCTCTTTCGGTTCATTTATTTTTTCTAAGGAGATTAGAAGTTTTTGAAAATCCTGCAATCGGATGAATCCAATTAACTCACGTTTTAGCTGATTGTCCAATGAATTTAGATATTCTTTCACGCGGTCGACTTCACTGATTTCGTCTCTTTTTGTAACATTTAATTCGTTCGAGTTAGTATATTGAAAACTCGGTTTAGAAATGTAATTTTCATCTGTATTTTCTGATAGAAAAAGAGGAATTTCGAATGAAAATTTTGATCCTTTTCCTTTTTCACTTTCTACTGCAATGGTTCCACCCAATAATTCGACAAACTGGTGTGAAATGGATAGGCCGAGCCCCGTTCCTTCTTGGTAAGAAGAACCCATTTCTGTTTGGTGGAAAGCTTCAAAAATAATTTCTAATTGGTCCGACGGGATTCCAATTCCTGTATCTTCCAAGATAAATTCCACAAGGTCAAAAGGTTTGTTATGAGATTCTTTCACTACCATTTCCAAAGAAACCTCCCCTCGATTTGTAAACTTCAATGCATTTCCGATCAAGTTGACTAAGATTTGTCGAATTTTCTGAAGATCACCTAAGTAGAATTTGTTGGATATTTTTTCTTTGTTTTTGAGTTTAAAAGTAATTCCTTTTTCTAGAAAACGATAAGCAAATAAAGAGAATAAAGTATCCCATAGCTGAGGAATCGAAAATCGTTCCTTGTTTTCTGTCATTTTTCCAGCTTCTATTTTTGACAAATCGAGAAGGTCATTGATCATACCGAGCAGATGTAACCCATTTTGGTGTAAAGATGAAACATATCCTGTTAGGTGGTCTGGTAAATCAGGATCTTTGGCCAGTATTTGGGATAATCCAATTACTGCATGTAAAGGTGTGCGAAGTTCATGTGTGATTTTTGAGAAAAAGATAGATTTTGATTTGTTTGCTGACTTTGCTTCTTCAACAGCTCGTTTTAATTTTTCTTCTGCCACTTTTCGGTTTGTGATATCATTGCCGATCGACAATACTTCATATGGATAGCCTGTTTCATTTCGAAAGATTCGGTTTGACCAAGATATGGTTCGACGGTCGTCATTTTTCAGGTACACATCGTATTCTTGGATGATGAATTGATCGGGGAGATGGAAAATATTCCACAATAAAGATTTCATAGAATTAATTTTTTCTGAGTGAACGTTGAATAAATCTCTGACTAAATCTTTCCCTTCGATATCGCGACTTTTGATTCCAAAAAATTCTTCTCCGTACGGATTGATAGCTAGAATTCGAAATTCTGGGTCCCATTTGATGATGATTGAGTTTGCCGTTTCATATATATCAAGATATTGTTTTTCTTTTTCGACTAACTTTTGCTCAAGCTCCACCGACTTTATTTTTTTTCTTTTCCGGAAATAGGAGTAAAATTTTGAGAGGTATCGAATCCGAAATTTCATACTAACTCCAAAACCAACATGGTCATATCGTCTGCAATTTTTTGGCCTGAGTGTTCTAAAACTCTCTTTTGAATGGATTCTAAAAATTCAGGACCAGTTTTATCGAGATTTGATTCGACAATTTTGAAAAATTCTTTTTCACCCAAATAGTTTTCAAAATCATCTGGAACTTCGAACATTCCGTCGCTGAAAAGAAATAATCTATCTCCATTTTCTAAATTAAATTCTCTATTCTCAGATAGGAGTTGGGGAAACATCATCAGACAAAATCCCTTTGTACCCAACCTTATCAGTTCGCCATTCCGAATAAGTAACATGGCATGGTGTCCAGCCATAGAATAAGAAAGTAATTTATTGTTTGCATTGTAGCGAAGGTAAATGGCGCTGATATAATGCGTCGATATCATAGGAGACAAAGTCGTATGTATCCAATACAAACATTCACTAGGTGTTAAGAATGTTTTGTTCATGGTTTTGAAAGTAATAATCGCCATGAGAGAGACCATTGCAGCAGCGATTCCATGTCCAGTAACATCACCAAATAATATGTCCAGGTCGCCAGAAGTGAGTAGGTCATAAGTAATTAAATCACCGCCGACTAAATCCATCGGTTTATAAGATGAATAGATCTTAAAATCTTTTGATGGTGGGAAGTGAAAACTGACCAGGTTTTGTTGGTTCGAACGAGCAACTTCCAAGTCTTGTTGGATCGACTGTAACAAATCGATTCTTTCCTTCTCCAGATTTTTAATTTTCAAATGTGTCCTGATTCGCGCTAGAATTTCCGCTTCTTGGAAAGGTTTTGTGATATAATCGACGGCGCCAATTTCTAGCCCTCTAACAATATCGCCCGTTTCGTTCAGTGCTGATAAAAAAAGGATGGGGATATGTTTTGTTTTTTCTTGTTGCGTTAATTTTTTAGCAACTTCAAGTCCACTGATTCCAGGTAATAAGATATCCAATAAAATGAGATCAAGATCAAGAGCATTGGCGAGTTCCAATGCATATTCACCATCATATGCGACAACTACTTCGTATCCAACATTTAATAAAATATGCGTAATGATTTCAACATTCGTTTCATTATCATCGACGACTAAAATTTTTGATGGAATTTCTTTCACTTCTCTTAAAAAGGTATATTTTTAAAATGATTTTTGCAAGATAAAATTTAAACATTATGAGTTGTAGACTAGATTCACGAGGATGAGAAAGATCATTCATATCGACATGGATGCTTTTTATGCATCAGTGGAACAAAGAGACCACAAAGAATGGATTGGAAAACCCGTCGTTGTCGGCGGGCCACCAAACAGTCGTGGTGTTGTTTGTGCCGCAAGTTATGAAGCGCGAAAATACGGGGTTCGATCAGCAATCTCCTGTTACCAAGCTTTTCAACTTTGCCCGAGTGCCATATTTACCCCTCCCAGATTTGAAGTATACAGACAAGTATCAAAAGAAATCAAAGAAATATTTTTAGAATACACGGATCTCGTTGAACCACTGTCACTTGATGAAGCTTATCTAGACGTGACAGAAAATAAAAAAAATATTCAGCACGCAAGTAAGATCGCAAGAGAGATTAGAGAAAAGGTAAATGAAAAGACTGGATTGACTTGTTCTGCAGGAGTTGCCCAAAATAAATTTTTAGCAAAGATGGCTTCCGAAAAAAATAAACCAAATGGGCTGCATGTGGTTTTACCCGAGGACGAACATTCTTTTTTGTCCGAATTGAGTTTGAGTAAATTCTTTGGAATTGGTAAAAAAACTTTTGAGAAGATGCAGACTCGTGGTTGGACGTACGGAAGAGATTTGTTCCTTGTAAAGGAAGAAGAACTAATAAAATTATTTGGCAAAATGGGCCGTTATTATTACCAGATTGTCAGAGGCATAGATGAACGACCTGTTATTCCATATCGCGATCCAAAGTCGGTGGGAGTTGAAAACACTTTTCACAAAGATAGCGATGAATATGGATTTTTGATTTCTACGTTGGAAACAATTTCAAATGAAGTTGCAAGACGGTTATCGAAAAAAAATAGGAGCGGTAAAACCATCACTGTGAAAATAAAATTTTCGGATTTTACTGTGAAATCAAAAAGTTGGACGAGTGAGACTTTTTTATACTTGGCTACAGACGTATTTCTCCAATCCTCGAATTTGTTTAACAACCTTTGGAAAGAACAAGGTCCCAATCCGCAAAAAATTAGGCTGATTGGTGTCTCGATTTCGAATCTAAATATAATTACACCAGAAGATGATGGACAATTGCCGCTTTTTCAAGAAGATTTAAAGGATATATAAAATATGTTAGCTGATTATGATGAAGACTTAGAAAAACTTGGACCTCTTGAAGTCCTTCGGGTCCATGGAGATCCGGATGCACCGACAATCGTTATTTTTCATGGTTATGGTGCCAGTGCCTTTGATTTATTTCCCATTCATGAAGTTTTAGTAACCGATCAAAAATTCAATTGGGTATTTGCGAATGGCCATCTAAAAGTACCACTAATGCCTGGTTATACGGGGAGAGCTTGGTTCCCCATCGATATGGCGGCATTGGAAGAAGCAATGAGAACCAAAAGTGCCAGAACCTTCGCAGATCGTGACCCGGCAGGAATGGACGTTGCTCGTGACTCCGCTTTACTCATGATTCAGGCACTCGGTGTGCCTTGGGATCAGTTGATACTCGGAGGGTTTTCGCAAGGTGCAATGCTGTCTACAGACTTAATGCTACGAAGTGAAATCTCACCAAAAGGACTTATGGTCCTATCGGGAGCTCTGATCAATGAATCTCTCTGGACAACCTTGGCAAAAAATAAAACGAATCTTAGATTTTTTCAATCTCATGGTGAGTTTGATCCCGTTCTAAGTTATGCGGGAGCCAAACAATTAGAAAAAATATTCAGAAATGCGGGAATGTTAGGTGAGTTTATTGGTTTTCCTGGAGCGCATGAAATTCCTCAAGTTGTGATACAAGGAATGAGTCGTTATCTGAATAGTTTACTTTAACGTGGCAAATGGGTAAACCATTGAATTGAAAAGTAAATAAGGCTTTTTTTCTTTAAAATTTTATTCGAAAGTATTGTGTGTTCCGTGGAAAATTTGATAGTAACGGGGGACAAACGTAAACAGAATATATAACTCAATGATTGCACTAACAATAAGTAGAGGTAGTTCGAGCACAAACAAAGCAGGCACCCAGGAGACTAGGTTCCCTCGAGAATGCGTGAGGGATAAAAAATACAGTGCTAAAATAAAAAAATTAAGTGCTGTGCCCCATTTCGGAATTTGTTTGGGTTTTACTTGGAAGATTATTTTTTTCCAAAATATAAGTACCGGAATCACGGAAAGTTGACTCAAATCACGAATGAATACTAAAATTACATACCAAAGCGGAGCTACACCTTGGTAAAAAAAGAATCCAAAAAAACTCAAGACGACCAGTTTATCCGCGATTGGATCCAAAATCGCTCCAATATCACTTGTTTGGTGGAGTTTTCTTGCTAAATACCCGTCAAAAAAATCTGTAAGCAAAATAAAGGTAAGCATCGTAAAAGCAAAGACCAATGAGTCGCAGGAAAAAAATAACAAAACAAAAGGTATTAAAACAATTCTTGTCAGTGATAACAAGTTCGGGATGAGGAATAGTGTTTTTCGATCGAACATAAAAAATTGACTTTATCTAAACAAGCTGAGATTCTTTCTTAAAAAATGAGCTTTTATGAAAACTCTACATGTCTATTATGAAGAGGTTTGTATCCATGAGAAATCTTTTTTTAACTGTTTTAATTTCAATATCTATCGTTTCCACACTCCCAGCAAATACTTTCGATCACACACACAAACCTTTTGATGTGATTCTAAAAAAATATGTTTCCCAGGGTCTCGTTAACTACAAAGCCCTTAAAAACGATGACCAAAGTCTAAATCGATATTTAGAAACTTTATCCAATGTTTCAGAAGTGCAATATAATGCCTTTGCGCAAAATGAAAAATTGGCTTTTTTGATAAATGCTTACAACGCATTTACGCTTAGGTTGATTCTCGACTACTATCCAATAGGGAGTATCGGAGATATTGGGTCACCTATCAACAATCTCAATCTACTACGCGGGACTCCTTGGAAAAAAGAATTTTTTACCTTACTCGGTAAAACGAGAACCCTAGATTGGATCGAACACGAAAAATTAAGAAAAGATTTTTCCGAACCTAGGATTCATTTTGCAATCGTATGTGCATCCATTGGTTGTCCTAGTTTGAGTTCTGATGCCTACTCTGGGAAAATTTTGGAAAAACAACTTCAGTCCGCCAAACTGACATTTCTTGGAAACCCGAATAAAAATTCATATAATTCAGAGAAGAACATTTTGAGGTTGAGTAAAATATTTAGCTGGTTCCAAGGGGATTTCACTAAAAAAGGCACACTCATCGAATTTGTTCAAGAAGGTTTCACAGAAAAAATAAAAGAAGATGCAACCATCGAATACAATGATTATAGCTGGAAGTTAAATGAACAGAAGTAACCTTAAGGGATCACTTCGAATTCATATGTAATTGTTGCCGTTTTTTCAAGTGTTTTCGCGACAGAACAGTACTTTTCTAAACTTAAATCGATAGCTCGTTTCAGTTGATCGTTTAAAACGTTGCCTTGAAGTTTGAATCTCATATGTATTTTTTTAAAGAGATTTGCATGGTCCACTTTTTCTCTATCTGCATCAACTTCTACTGAATAGTCGATCACCTTTACTTTTTGTTTTTCTAAAATCATCAAAACATCAATGCTACTGCAACCTGCAAGTCCCATGATGAGCATTTCCATGGGTCGAGGCCCTGAATTTTGACCGCCAATTTCGGGCGACGCATCCATTGTTATGCGATTTCCAGTTTCGTTTTCAGATTCTAAAACGTATGGTTCCTTGACTCTCTTTAGTTTAATTTTCATAATTCCTATCTCTTGTTTAGACTTAATTTTAGGCCGGTAGACTTCTGAAATAATTCATTTATGCGTTCGAGTAAATACACCATCCCAATCAGTGGGAGGAGGCGATTCTAAATAACTTTGACATCGCTCCTGTAACATAACACAAGCGTAATCCTTTTCTCCTTTAGCCTTCTCTGCTAATTGTAATTTTTGTATGGCATCTGCCCAAAATCGATTGATATAAGCAAATAATCCTTCTTCATAATAGTTTACATAGTCTCTTTGTGTCTCGGATTCCTCACCCAATAAACATATAATTTCGTACAATACAACCGCGGAAGTTTTTCCCTTGACTCGTACTAAATCTAGTTTTCTTGCAAAAACTTTTTCCTTAACTTTGTTATAGACACTTTCTGTTGCGAGAATACAAACACCGTAATCTTTGCCAGCAGCTTCGAGACGTGCCGCTAAGTTCACGGTATCTCCCATCATTGTATAGGAAGCAAGTGCATCTGTCCCCATAAAACCAACTTTACTCATACCAGTGTTGAGTCCGATGCGAAAGCTCATGGTATACACTTCAGGAACATATTGATTGTTCTTTCGCCAAACTTCCTTTAGTTCTTCAAGTCTCGACTTCATTTCTAGACTAGCAAACACAGCCTTCGAACAATGATCCTCTACATCGATCGGTGCATTAAAAATACCTACGATAGCGTCACCGATATATTTATCTAGTACCCCGTCATAACGTTTCAAAATAATCGTCATTGCAGAAAGATATTCATTCAATAAACTTGCTAACTCAAAAGGCTTTAATTTTTCCGAGATCGTGGAGAACCCTGCGATATCAGAGAAAAATGCTGTGATTTCTTTTTCGCTTCCTCTTTTTAAAGCATCCAAATCTTTGAGCGCTTCTCCCACAACAACTGGATCTACCATATTCCCTAGAACTCCTCTCATCTTGTCTCTCTCTCTTAGGCCAGAAACCATCTGGTTGAGAGAAACTGTTAGGTTACCGAATTCATCATTTCCGCCGTGTTCAAATTCTACGCTAAGGTTGCCTCGACCTACATCTTCAGCGCTGCTAATGATATGTTTGATTTTTTGAACTACAACACCGGAAATAAAAACAGCAAGGATTATCGAGAAAAAACATATACTAACAGCCGATAAAATTACCTGATTTCGGTTTCGTTTGATTTCATGAATACCGTCTGTTCGATCGACAAGAGTTCTGATCAATCCAGAAAAGTTTGAAGAAAGTACTTCTTTACTCAATGTTTGATTGTCATCACCATACAAAGGCATACTATCTAGTTTCCAGAGGATTTCTTCTGCCTCACTTCGTGAGTGAGCAAATGTACCGTCTGGGAAAAGTTTTTTTAGGGAATCTTTCGGTGTTTCGGAATTTGCTTCCGATACCCATTGGCGAATGGCATTCCAGCGCAGACGAAAATTTTTTTTATCCTCTTCACTTCCGTAGTAACGATCATATTCGGACAAATCAGTTTTAAATTTTAATAAAATCCAATCTTCAAATGCTGAATCCCTTAAACTTCGCATCGATTCTTTCAATTCGAATTCTTCAGGCGAAATCTGTTTCTCTAATGCTAATAAATCAAAAGACTGATTCCGTTTTTGGATCGCATCATTGTATAAACCGTACAGTTTTTTAAACTCACTGTCCCGATAAGGAGGGATTGGCGGTTTTGCTCTTTTTAATAAGGCGATTCGACCACGTAATTTAGGGATAAGAGATTGTATGGTTTTTGTAACATCAAGATCATCCTTTACAACTTGGTGGAAAACTCCCAGTTTACTACGAATCATATATAAATTCTGAGCTCTTTTCGTAGAAGAGGGATTTTTAAATAGAGGTGCATGGAGGGATTGAATTTCTCGTTCACCCCATGAAATAGCAGCCGTTTTGCCCTCGTTTGCGGAGACTAACGACCTCGTAAATAAAACAATTGAAGCATCCAAAGCCTTGTTTAAGTCTTCGTGGTTTCCAAGTTTGGAAAGCAAAGAATTTGGGTCTAATATTTTTGTATCGAAAGAAGGATCTGGGATTTCTCCAGAATTGTTCGTTAAGACGGGAAAAGTTTGGATGCGAAATAAATTTGTATCGAGTCCTAATTCTTCAAATTTTCTTTTTCGGGTACTGGCAAAAATTTTGGCGATTGATTGGTCAATTTGACTTCTGGATTTTGATGCAATCTTTTCTGCAGATTTTAATTTTTCTCTCAGTTTGGTTTGTTCATTCGGCTGCAGTTTGTCTTTTTTTTCCGTAAGTGTATTCAATACGGAGAGAGATATGGCTTCGGCATCAACGAAAGTTTTTGCTAGTGATTGCAATGATTTCCATTCAGAATCAGTTAACGGATGTTTGCCTGCCTGATTCAATTGGTCTCTTGTCTTTTTTTCTAGAAGAGATACCTCGTTTCCCGTTAAATAGGTGGAATAAAAAGTGTCAGTATGTTTTGTAACTGTTTCCTTTCCTAACGCTCCAAATAAATTTGTTTTAAATCCAAATAAAGAAACACTTTTCTTTTCTTCGGTTACACTTTCAGTTCTGTATTTTTTTAACTCTTCTCTTTGTTTGGCGATACGATTTCTAAATTCCTCTATACGAATCAAATTTTGCGAAATATTTTCGATGTCCAAAACAAGGCTAGCAATGAAATTACGAGAAACAGCTGCTTGTTTTTCGTAGCTCTCTGTCAGAATTTCTGTCTGCTGTTTTACGGTAAGAAAAGATAGTGCTAAAATCGTAATCACAATCAGCGTACCCGTAAACCAAGCAAGTTTAGCGCGTATCCCGCTGGAAAGGATGAGCCAGATCTTTTGGAGTAAATTCCATAATTTTTGGATTGATTCTAGAATCGTTTTTACAGACATAAATATATTCTCGAATGAACCTGATCCCTTTGGTGAAGGCAAGCACTTCGAATTTTAGTTTTTCGATTTCTTTTCAAAGACCTAAAAGAGAACTTGCTAGTTTTAGTTCCTTCACATTACGATAAAGATACAGAGCCTTAAGAAAATATGTCCATCAATAGATTCGATATCATTGCCATCGGTGGAGGACCCGCCGCTCAAAAATGTGCCATCCAAGCCACAAAAATGGGCAAAAAAGCTGCCTTAATTGAAAAAGACCCTTATTTAGGTGGGGGTTGTGTCCACTGGGGAACTATCCCTTCAAAATCCCTACAAGAGACCAGCAGGTTCTATCGAAACTTAAAACTTTCTAATATTCACGGACTACAATCTCCTGCTTCCGCACAACTCACATTACAGGAGTTAATGCATAGAGCGTCCACAGTCATTGAAAAAGAAGAAGATGTAACCCGCGAACAAATGATACAAAACCGAGTCACTACACTTACTGGCTGGGGTAAAATTCTGGACCCTCATACGGTAGAAGTAACCGATGCCGGTGGTCGGAAAAAAGTCTATGAAACAGATTCCATCCTCATTGCTACGGGAAGTTCGCCTAGGCGTCCCCAACATGAAAACATTCCTTTTGAAGATGGACTGATCTACGATAGCGATGGTTTATTTTCGATTAAAAATTTGCCGTCCTCCCTAGCGGTTATAGGTGCGGGTATTATTGGATCCGAATATGCGACGATTTTCTCCCATATCGGAATCAAAGTGCATCTATTCGATTCCCAAGAAAGAATTCTGGGTTTTTTAGACCAAGAGATTTCAGCAGCAATGACGAATTATATGCAAGCTGCAGGAATCCAAATTTATACAGGCAGATCCATTCAGTCTTATCAGAAACAGCCCGATGGTAAATCCATTGAACTAACAACAAACAAAGGAGAAAAACTGATCGTAGATCAAGTTTTGATTTCAAGGGGAAGAGTTGGCAATGTAGAAAATTTGGGATTAGAATCTGTCGGTGTTAAGGTCAATGATAGAAAACAGATTTTGGTCAATGAAAATTACCAAACAGACGTTCCGAATATATATGCATGCGGTGATGTGATCGGTTTTCCTTCCCTCGCTTCTGTGTCGATGTATCAGGGAGCATATGTCGCAAAACATATATTTGGTGGAGCTCCTCATCCTGTTGATACCGAAAGTTTTCCGATCGGCATTTATACGCTGCCCGAAATTGCGACCATCGGTCCTTCAGAGGAGATGTTGAAAGAGCGCGGCATAGATTATGGTGTAGGGGTTGCCAAGTTTGATACCATTACCAGAGCTCAGATCAGTGGTGATGGGGACGGAATGGTGAAGATTTTATATGATAAACCTAGCCGCCGAGTACTCGGCGTACATATCATTTCTGACAAGGCAACCGAGCTAATCGCACTGGGCCAGTGTATCGTAAATTTAAAGGGGCCCATCGAATACTTTACAGAACACATTTTTAACTACCCAACCATGATTGGCGCTTACAAAAATGCTGCTTTTAATGCCATCCAGAAAGAAAAATGAGCATTTTATGAAAATGTGCCCCATCTAATTTGTTGTTTAGAGCATAAAGAAATCTAGATTTTACTTGTCAGGGTATGAATTCCATCACGAGATTAAGCATTGTGTCTGAGAATCCTGTCTCGATGAGCCAAATCTATGAAAGTAGTCATAAAAGAATTTATGACTTTCTTTATAAATACACTCAAAATGCGGACACGGCAATGGATTTGATGCAGGACAGCTTTTTAAGCTTTCACAAATACTACGGAAATGCCGGACTCTCTTTGGAGAAGTCCATCATGGTCCTGTATACCATTGCCCGGAATCTTTCTATCAATTATGCTAAGAAATTTTCGACAACGAGAGAACTTCATACTGCCGAGATCGAATTGCATAGTCACAACCCGAGGCTTGAGAGAGTTGCGGAATTACAAGACTTAGAAGAAAGACTCTATGGATTTTTAGATGAATTAAAAGAAGATGAAAGAAGTGCCATTCTTTTAAAGAATGTCGAAGGCTTTCAATTGTCCCAAATCGCAGATATTCTTGGAGTATCTATTTCGACTGCGTCTCGTTTGGTGATCCGAGCCACAGAAAAACTACAAACCATTGCGATTCGCGAGAATCTGTTTCCGGATTGAACATGAACAAAAAAAACGATCCAGCGAAATTAGCCAAAATAGAAACATCTTTAGCCAAGGTGAGCCGTGTAACTTTGGCACAGAATTTTCCTTCTTGGGAAAATCTTTCTAAACAAGAACCAAAGTATCCATCTCTCTATCAGACGCCTTCACCGAAGGGTCAGATTTTCTCTTTTCCGAAAACAGGAAAAATCTGGGTCGGTTCGGCCTTACTTGCGGCCGCTACCCTTATAGTTGTTTTTCTATTAAAATCTCCTGTTACAGAGGCGCCAGTTTCGGAAGTTAAGATGGCCTCCGCAAAACCGATTTTTGACGAAGTGCCCGCTCCGGAATTTAAATCCATCCTTGGTACGGTTTCCCAATCAAAAGGAAAAAATTTCATTCGAAAATCGGATGAGTCTGAAACTCCACTTACAAAGGGAATGGAAGTTGCGATGGGCGATCGCTTGTTAGTCGGTAAATCGAATACTGTCGATATCTTCTTTCCCAATCGAGTGAACTTAAGATTACAAGGGAATAGTGAACTTGAAATTGTTGATTCACGTTCTCTCCTGGATTCGACACAGCAATTGATCCGAATTTGGAGGGGTAAGGTTCTTGTGACCCTTGGAAAATTAACGAAAGATTCCAGTTTCGAAGTTGCGTCAGGCGAGGTTGGGACAATTGTTCGAGGTACTACGTTTAGCGTGAGTTATGACGGAAAAAATACCCAAAAAATTGCAGTTCGAGACGGATCCGTTGCTGTGCTGACTTCCGGAAAATCGGAATCGGTAGTCGATGCAGGGAAACAAATTGCCATTACAGACAATGTAACTTCCGAACTAACCTCCATAGCACCTAAAGACGATAAGGAAATGAAAGCATTCCAAACACAAGTTACCTTGGCTCGGGAGGCGAAACTTTACCAAGAGTATTCCCGTTTGGAATTGGTCCGTATGGAAGATGGAACGGAATACCGGGGTGTCATCATCGGCCAGTCTGCAACGCATTTAGAGCTTGAAAGTTTAGAAGGACGAATGGAAATTCCGATCGGAAAAATCCTAGAAACAGAAAAAATAAGATAAGAAAGAGAAGTGTTTTGACTTTTTTTTCGTTTCCGTTACACTTCCGTATACCTATTTTTTTGGTCAGGGAGTCGTCATTTTTTCATGTCAACGAATTACAAAAAATCATTTCGTTTTAACTACATCATCGACAAAGAATTTCAATTTAAATTCCTTTTGCATTTTTCTCTTCTATTTCTTGCAGGGGTAACTGTCACTCTGGGATTTCTCTTCTGGTTAAATAAATCAAAATATGATGGCGGCGCAGTTTTTCGTCTCCGCCAAGATGCCCAAGTCGTGTATTGGCAGGTGGAAAATGAGGATACAAGACCTGGGGAAGAGAAAATCAAATATGTTCCTCGTGAAATTTATTTACCAAACTATGACCATAAATTGAGTATGTATACGATCCAATTTGACGCTGTGATCAGCTTATCCGCGTTATATCTGGTATTGATTACTATTTTCTCTATTTTTAAATCTCATAAAATGGCAGGACCAGTTTTTAGCATCAAACGATCTTTAAGACGCATGGCAGCTGGTGAACCGATTGAAAAAGTCAGAGTGAGAAAGGGTGATGAATTCCAAGAACTTGTAGAAGTATTAAATGAGTTGATAAAAAAAAGAATCGGCAGTGTGCCACCAGATCAAAATAAGTAAACGATCTTCAGTCGTAGTGAATTCGATTCCTTCCACTTTCCTTTGATTTATAAAGGTGTTGGTCGCTTCGGTTGAGAAGAGTGCTAACATCGTCGTTTTTCTGAAATTCGGTAATCCCTGCACTCAATGTTACCGTCCAAGATACTTTATGGAACTTTGTATTTCGACATAAATCTAACACTCGTTTCCCGATCTTTATCCCGGCTTCCAAATCGGCATTCGGAAGAACCGCAACAAATTCTTCTCCTCCATACCTGGCAACAATATCTGATTCACGCACAGATGTCTTTATGATTTGTGCTAATTCTACGAGAACCTGATCACCAACCAAATGACCATGAGTATCATTTATTTTCTTAAAAAAATCGACATCAAATAACATAACCAATAGTGGTTCTTTCGTTCTTTTGCAAGAGGAGATTCGATTCTCTAAAAATTCGACTAAAAATCTTCGATTGTAAAGATGTGTGAGTGGATCCCTAACTGAAATTTCATTTAGTTTTTGATTTGTTTCCTTCAACTCCGATGTTAATATTTGTGTTTGGATGCGACTATATTGGACAATGGCGCTGAGTGTTAGGCTAATAATAGAAATCGAGATCAGATTCATGAGCAAATCAATATCGCAGGGCAAACCAAAAAAATAAAGAAAACCAACAAAACTAGCCGACGCAGTAAAATTAAATAAAAAGTAAATTCCAGGCGGCCCTGAGTACAATATAGAAACCGAAATCAAAGTCAACAGATACGCTGTGATATCCAAATCATCAAATTGTGTTAAGGCCACTAACAACGATGTTATAAAAAGTAGAAGAAAGGCATAAGATTTTGTTACTAGATCTAATAATTTAATGAAATTCTTATCTGCTTGGAGTTTAACTATGATTATCAGATAACAGATGCTTATTGATGCAAGGATTCCAAAAATAGAAGAGTATGCAAATCGACCAAATGGATTTTGCGGTTCAGATGTAGGAAAATAATAGATTTGGAAGGAAAAAATAAAGGAAAGAAGGATTAAAGGAATACTTCCAATAGCAAAAGTATGATTATTATGATCCGTCTGAAATTCATTTAATTCACCCTTCTTAAAGTGGAGCCGATGAGACTGGATATTCAGCCAAATTTCTTTAAAGAAGCTCATAGGTAATTTGACGAAAAAAACCAGATTTCTATGAGATGGGAGTTTCAGGAATTTTCTGAATTCCAACATGCATTTGGTGGAGGAGTTGACTAAATAGTTCATCACTTGTCATCATAGGACTTGATTGTTTTTGTTTTTTATCGATTCCCATCAATCGACCATCTTGCACGAGCATCACATATCCGTGTGTGAAGGACCAAATGAGAAATGCGATTGATTTTGGATCACCATCTCGGAGTAGGCCTCGTTCTTGTAATGTGATGACGGAGGACAAAAGGACATCAAATGATTCTAAACCAGCCTTTTCGCAAGCAGGATAGTTTGTCATATCTTCAATATTGTTGGAAAACATCAGACGATACATTTCTGGATTCTCATTTGCAAAACGTAGGTAGGATTTTCCCATTGCGATAAACGCTTCTCTTGGATGTTTATCCATATCTTTTTTTCCCTCGAGCAAAGCTTTTTTAAACTGGATAAATCCAGCTTCTATCAGGCTAGCTAAGAGTTCTTCTTTTTTCGCAAAGTGTTTGTTTGGTGCAGAGTGTGTAACTCCTAATTTTTTAGCGATTTCACGAAGACTTAAGGATTCGACACCTTTTTTTTTGATCCAACTCATGGATTCAGATAATATAGCCTCTCGTAAGTTCCCATGATGGTAACCTTTTCGCACCTTCCTTTTTTCCAATATCATGAGCAGAAAATACCATAAATATAGATATTGTCTACTTTTTTCTGTTGACAAAATGTCCAAAGTAGACAATATCAACATTATTGTAGTCAATGTCTACATAAACGAGGTATTCAATTCATGTTACGGTTTCCTTTGCTCCTTCTTTTGCTTTTTTTTTCTTTTTGCCATTCGAACGACGATTTAAAAAATCCAACGTTGACAGTGGAGGGATTTCGTTTACAAAACCAATTTCCGATAAAAGAAATTTCAGTAAAAAGTAGGGTGGTTCAAAACAAAAAGGGAAATCTGAACCAAGACTATGCTTTAGAATTTGATTCGAAGGATGAAGAGCTCATTCTCACTTACAAACCGAGTAAAATCCAGATCAACCTTCCGTATATCAATGCCTCATCCATTTTCGTAAATCTAAACTATGATGGGAACATCATAAAAAGTAATTTTAAATTTCCATCAGGTTGGATTGATTCAGCCGAATTGAATGGAACCTTCTATATAAATTCTACCACAGGGTGGGTAGTTCCATTAAGTGCCATTTATTCACCATTTGGTGAGAATCAATATATAATCAAATCCGAGAACGGTAAGGCAGTTAAAATACCCGTAACAGTCCTTAGACTAGATGACGACAAAGTCATTGTCGTCGGTGGTTTAAAAAGTGGTGATATACTCATAACTTCAAGACAGGGAGAAATCATTGATGGGCTTACTTTAAAGGTGACGCTATGAAATTTGCAGATTTTATTTTAGAATCTAAAAGTTTGATATTAACCATCTTCACTTTTTTTCTCCTTCTTGGAATTTTAGAATTTTTTGTTATGCCTCGCGAAGAAGATCCAAGATTGAAGGAGAGAATAGGTGTATTAAAAATCATATATCCTGGGGCTTCCCTTGAGAATATGAAACGACTAGTCAATAATCCAACCGAGGAAGCTCTCGCCGAAATTCCAACAATCCAATCTCTAGAAATTAGAATTCGCCCAGAAGTCTTAATTGCTGAAATTAGATTGAATGATTCCTTGAGCAGCGAACAAGAGATAAATGATGCTTGGAAACGGATTGAAGATGACCTAAAAAAAGCAGAAACAAAATTTCCGGCCGGAATTTTGCCATGGGACTTAAATCGTCGTATAACTGAACAAGAAGCGATACTTATTGCTTTGACTGGTTCCGACGATCTTATCATTTTGAAAGAGGAAATTGATAAACTCCGAACCCTTATTCTCAACATTCCAGATGTTGCCAAAATAAATAGGTTAGCGGATCCAGAGGAAGAAATCGAAATATTAATCCCCAAACGAGTCCTCGAAGAAAAGGGATTGAGCATTCGTTTCTTTTCCGATTGGATCTCCGCTGCCAATCATAGCATACCAGCAGGATATATCAGTTTAGATGGCAAAAAAGCCATGATGAAAACAGACGGTTGGTTCAATGATATTCCCTCCATCTCCCAATTGAGTATACCTTTACCTGGAGGTGAACTGAGAAGCATTGCAGAAATAGGTACTGTTACCAAAAGGCCAAAATATCCTATAACGGAGTCCATGCGATCGAATGGAAAACCAGCTGTTGGGTTAGGTATAGTTGCGAAGAAAAATATCAATTTAGTGACATTCGGTAAAAAAATCGAAAATGTCGTTCATGATTGGCAAATCAAAAACAAGAGCTTAAAAGCAGAGATAATAAATTCTCAGCCAAAATATGTTGAAAGTCGGCTCTCGGAACTGAGTCTTAATTTATTAAGCGGTGTACTCATCGTAGCATTTGTGCTCATTTTTATGATGGGGTTCCGATTAGGTTTTTTATCAGCAATGATTGTTCCCGTTATTGCCATTATAAGTCTAGGAATTTACGGTATGTTTGGTGGTGTGCTCCATCAAATATCCATTGCTGCCTTTGTTATGGCACTTGGGCTACTCATCGACAATGTAATTGTCGTACTCGAGAGTATTCAAGAAAAAATTGATTCTGGATTTGAAATCATTGAATCGGCAAAAGAGTCGATTTCTAGTTTAACATTTCCCTTGTTAAGTGCTACTGGAACCACTCTTGCATCTTTTATTCCATTACTTGGTTCTGCTGGAAACTCTGCTGACTTCACACGAGCAATCCCAACAATCAATATGTTGACCCTTACGATTAGTTTTTTATTCGCACTTTTTGTAACACCACTACTCGGAGCTTATTTCCTAAAACCAAAAGTTAAAACACAAATTTCTTTTTATGAATCATTGTCTAAAAAAATAGGACTTTTTATTCCAGAGAACGCAAAGCTGATTTTGTTAAGTGCATTTTTATTGTTTTTGATCGCTATGATTGGCTTTGGTTTTTTGCCAAAAAAGTTTTTCCCCGATGCAGATAGAGACCAACTGATTTTAGATTTAAGAATGCCCGAAGGAACTGACATTCAGAAAACGACAGAAGTTACTTTGAAAGTGGAATCCTGGCTATTGAAAGATAAACGCCTTAAGTCGGTTAACGTTTTTATCGGACGTTCTGTTCCTTTGTTTTATTATAATTTAGTGCAGTCGCCTAATAGCCCTCATATCGCTCAGTTTATTTTACTTCTGAAAGATATTAGAGAGAAAGAAACATTTAAATCTGAATTTCAAAAGATTTTGGATGATCAATTGACGACTGGAAACGCAATTCTTTTAGAACTAAAACAAGGCCCACCTGTGAAAGCTCCGATAGAAATTCGATTGTTTGGTGAAGAAAATCAAGAATTATATACTTCTTATCAAAATATTCTTAAAACCTTATACGCAACTGCAGGCCTGAAGGAAATTCGATCTGATTTAGGTGTGGGAACACCTGTGCTCAACTGGGAAATCGACGATGCGTCCTTATCGCGATTTCGAACTTCACGTTCGGATGTCACCTTGTCTATTTTGTCGCAGTCAAAAGGTTTACCCATAGGTTTTTATAGAGCAGGGGTGAGACCCATTCCTATTGTGCTCAGAACTCTCGAAAAAGAAACGATCTCAGCAAATGTAATCGCAAAAAGTCCGCTTCTTTCGACACGAACAGATTCCTTGATGCTTTCGAGTGTATCTCATCTTTCCGTCCATTGGGAACCTTCGATTCTTTATCGCAGGAACCGATCTACTGGTGTGAATATTTTTGCAGAGCTAGAAAAGGGTTATACGGCAGAAAATGTGAATCGGGTTCTAGCCAAGGAAATAAAAAAAATCAATTTTCCTGAATCAGTTAGGTGGGAATTTGGTGGTGAACAAGCAGAATCAGGGAATGCAAATCAATCATTGATTGCAGTTGCTCCTCTTGGGATTATGATTCTGATTTCATTTTTGCTCCTAGAATTCAAGAGTTGGAAAAAAACAGGAATTATTTTACTTACGGTTCCTCTCTCTATGATTGGTGTTGTGCCGGGTTTATTATTATCAGGAAAACCTTTTGGTTTTTTGTCACTTCTCGGCATATTCGCGTTAGTAGGCATTGTAGTAAATAACGGCATTCTAATCTTAGATTATGTAGGGCAAGCTACTTCCAAAGGAGATTCAATTAAACTTGCGATCCAGTTTTCTTTGTCTAAACGAATCCGCCCGATCTTATTAACAACAATGACAACTATAGCGGGACTTGTCCCACTTGCATTTACGAAGGCAACTCTTTGGCCTCCCTTTGCATGGACCATGATCTCAGGATTGATGGTATCTACTCTATTGACATTGTTTGTGATACCAGCCGCCACCTTTCTGATTTTAGGTGAAAAACAGGAAAACATATCTAAACCAAAAAAAATAGATTTAGGGAAAATTCGAAAATTGATTCCGAAGTTATTATTTGTAGGATTTATTTCATTTGTATCCTTTCCGACCCAAGCAGATCCAATTGAAATGACTTGGAAGGAAGTCATACGGAAAGCGGAAGAATCTCCGCGTGTAAAGTTAGCCTGGGAAGAGTGGAAACGAAAAAATTTGGAGAAGGGGAAGTTTGATCGCGCTGTTTATTATCCCAAACTAGGCTTATCTGTAGAACAAATCAATCGAGACCGAACTTTGTTTCCAAACGCGAGTTTACCAGTAGTTGCAGGAATCAATCCAAGTTATTGGGCGGGAGGTGTGGAATTACAACAAACTCTTTTTGATCCCGCCAATTGGTTTGCTGTTTCAAAGGCACTTGATTATTCAGAGGAAGCTCAGAAATTAATTTCATACCGTGCAAAAGAAACATCTCAATCAGAAGCCTTACTTTCCTTCGTTACCATCCATCGGATTCGAATTAAAAAACAAAACTTGATGGAATTGAAGCAGTCGCTTGGTATTCGACTGGTCGAATTGAAACGTCTGTACGCGTTAGGCCAGGTAACGGAAAGCGAGTTATTTCGCATTGAACAAGGTATCAACCAGGCAAAAATATCTTTGGAAGAGTTAGACGAAAAAGAAAAAATAGCTCACTTGGCTTTGAGACGAATTCTTGGAATAGACGAAGAATTTGGAATCGGAACTTTGCCAGATGAATCAGATCTAAGGGTTAAAGTCGATTCGCAAACAAATGAGAATTTAGAAAGATTGGAGTTGATTGCGATTCGAAAAAAAATCTTAGCTCTGCAGGAAAAGAAAAAATCTATCGAATATGAGGCTCTTCCTAAGTTAGTTGCCAAAGGAAATTATATCTATTTAAACAACAATCAGTTTACCACAGACAATTGGACCCAGTTTTCTCTTGGTTTGAGTATGAATCCCTTTGATGGAGGTATCCGAAAAATAAGAGAGGAGGAAACAGATTCTGAGATCCGTAGTGCCCAAGTTGAATTTGAAGATTTGATTCGTGCATTGACCTTAGAAAAGGAAGATTCTTTCACACAATTAAAAATTAAAAAACACGAAGTTGATATTCGACAAACAAATGTTATAAAATCAAAAATTGCTTCCAAAAAAGAGTATGATCGCGTTAAAAATGGGAAATCAAATATCAATTCATGGATTGATGCAGAGATTCTTTATGCAGAGGAAAAAGATCGGTTTGAGATGAGTAAAATTGATTTAATTGAAAGGATGATTCGGTATCGAAATGTTATTGGTATTGGTTATGATTCTTGAAGTAATAAAAAAGTTTGACGGAATCTTTCAATTCTCAAAAGTAGACAGTATCTACAAAGTATACAATGACAACATGGAGAAAAACATATGACCCAAATTCAAATTTTAGCTGCATTCTTTCTACTGTTTGCACAAATTCCGCTCCTTGCCCTAGATTTAGAGGTCGAAGTCCAAAACCGAAAATCCACTCAATCGAATATCAGTTGTGCATTATTTGAAAAAGCAGATGGATTTCCAACGGAAGACCAAAAGAGATTCGCTGGCACGATCGCAGAAGTAGACAATAAACAGAGAGCGATCTGTAGATTCAAAGGACTTTCGGCAAAAAAATATGCTGTCGCGGTACTGGAAGATCTGAACCGAAATGGGAAGATGGACTTTACATTTGTCGGCCTTCCCAAAGAACCCTGGGGAGTCTCCAACAACGCACCCATGCAAACTTTTGGACCACCTTCCTTCGAAGATTCACTTTTCCAGCTATCGACTAACATGTCGATTCAGGTCAAATTGAATCCATAAACATAGGTTTGGTGTCTAGATTCGATACACGGAGAATAGTCAAAGCGATTTGAGATTAGGCACTCGGTCGGAACGAATTCCACCAAGATCATCTCTTGAAGAACGGCAACGGGCATTTGATCACTTTCGATATGAGTTCAATCATAAAAGACCGCACATCGAATCTCTCTCGGAAATCTGTTGATAGGTGAAGTTATTGGATTTGAAGAAGTATCCGATAGATTCTGTAAGATATACTTTGCGACAGCAATCATTGGTTTTAGATTTATATAGAAGTAAAGTCTTGAAATATCAAAAGCTCTTGCATAGGATAGATGATTAATTGTGTAATCCAAGTGGGTTGTTCAAAGTGTTACCGATGTGCCTCTCTTGACAGGAAATCCCATTCTCTCATGAGACATAAGATCAATTATGGGAAGTTACATATTGCATCAAACTGGGTAGGATTATTTCCCAGGGTAAAAATCAAATTTCAGAAGGTATTGGGTTTTTTAAGTTGTCGGTAAAACTTGAAGTTCTCGTATTACGGAGATTAGATGCTCTTTTTTCCAAGGTTTGGTGATCACGTGATTGACACGGCCAACTCGTTTGGCTCTTTCCAAAGAAACGGGATCGACTTGTCCTGTGAGTAGGATTTTTTTTATGTTTGGAAAATTAAGTTCGAGGTGGATCATAAATTCGTCGCCTTTCATTCCAGGCATCAGCCAATCGCTGACGACGATTACAATCGAATTGTTCGGGTCAAGCGTATCATCAATGATATCCATCGCTTCTGCAGCAGATTCTGCAGTTTCATAGATAAAGGAATTGCCAAAGGCATTGCGAAGTTGTTCTTTGAGGCTTTCCAATACGGATACTTCATCGTCCACACAAAGAAACATCAATTTTCGATCTTCGTTCAAACGGGCAACCTCACGATGAAGGTTGTTCCGACACCAACCTCTGATTGAAACATAATCTCTCCCCCGTGCTTTTCAATGATTTTTTTTACGATTCCAAGGCCAAGTCCCGTGCCTTCTCCTCGGATTTTTGTCGTAAAAAATGGCTCAAAAATTTTGGCTTGGTCTTCGGGTTTGATTCCCTTTCCTGTATCTCGGACCAAAACTTTGACAAAACCAGCTATCTCATCGGGTTCAATGCTGATATAAATCTCGCCGTTCCCCTCAATCGCTTGAGCTGAATTATGAATCAAGTTTGTCCAAACTTGGCCAAGTTCGTCAGGGAAACCGTCTATCTCGGCATTAAAGTTAAAATTCCGCATAACATCAATTTCTGATTTGATCATACTTTTGTATATCACGAGCACTGTTTCAATACTTTCGATTAAATTGACTTTTACTTTTACACCGGAATCATCGCGATGAGAATAACTCTTCAGAGCAAAAACAATTTTGGAAGCTTTTTCTACAGAATTATCGATATTTCTAGCATTGCTGTTCAATCTTTGGATTTTGTGTAGGTATTCTATTGTTAGGTGCCCATCATTTTCTTTTAAAATGGAAATCCATGTTTCCATGGGAACAGAATGTTCAATATCTAGGATGAGGTCAGCAAAATGATCCGCTTCTTTTATTCCGGCAGATTCAAATTTTTCAGAAATTTCTTTTTTCTTTTGTCGCCTTTCCCGACTTGAAAGAAAGTGAAAACCGTTTCCAGGTTTCTGTATAAGAAGATCATTCAGAATTATTTTTGCTGTATCGGATAAAGTTTCCGTTGGGAATGATAAAACGTACACGAGGGCATCATTCATATTGGAAATCGCAGTTCGAATCGTTCCTAACGGAGTATTGATTTCGTGAGCAATCCCGGCAACTAATTGACCCAGGGTGGACATTTTTTCTGAATGAATCAATTGGGCTTCTGCTGATTTTAAATCATTTAACGCTTGTGATAAACTGTTGTTTGTTTCTAAGAGACTTTGATTGGACAAATTGATATCTAAAATCAACGTCGATATTTTTTCTCTTAATAACCGAAACGCATTTGCAAGTCTTCCGATTTCATCGTTTGAATTATATGTAATTAGGATATCCCAATTTTGGTTTCCAAATTCATGTGCAATGGAGGTCAATTCGGAAATCGGCAAACTTACCTTTTCCCTGACAACAATAAAGGAAAAAGAAAGTGAAGCAATTAGTGAGATGATCACACCAATCATTCCAACTATTAAATAAACACTGATAGATTCATTTTTGCGTACATTTTCATTGGTTCTTTTTTCTAATAATTGGAAAAATTCATCAATCGGACGCATAATTTCTCGTTTTGACTTATGGTATTCTCTGCCGTGCATAAGTGAAATCGCAAACTCACGGTTAGGTTTACCTAAAATCGTAAATTTACCTTGGGAATCTTTATATTTTCCTTTGATCGCATTCATTGCGATGTTTTCTAGGTTTACGAGTTCATCCGAATTGTGCTGGGCAGTTTTCAATTTTCCGAATTCTTCTTGGGTAAAACCAGCTTCAATCATTCTTGCCTGAAGTGATTTTTTTTTGCCTGGCGTATCTATTTTGTCACTTGGTTCAATGATAAAATCCCAATATATCCGATCGTAGTGATCAGGCCGTTCCTTTTCTCCATTTCGAATTGCGAGAATTTCATTGAAAATCTTTTCATAAAAATCATTTCCAGTAACCACATAGGTCCGTGCAAAACGAGTGAGATCATCGGAGCTTTGTCTCAATTCGTCTGCCAGCTTTATCGATTTTAATCGTGTTTCTTGGCTTGCTGCGAGTGAAGTTTGTACTTGGAACAAGGTAACCGCAAGGACGGCGAGTAGAATCAGAAGTAAAATATTAATAGAAAAAATTACATAAAATAATCTTTTAATGCTCACATATCACCTGTTTAAAGTTAAATCCACAGAAACTAAACATATATCATCACTAAGAACCGAATCTTCCAAAAAATTCATCATGTCCGAGAATATCCCAGATATTAATTTTTCTCCAGTTTCGTATCTATTTTCCATTAAGTAGTCATATAACAAGTCTTCATAAAACTGAAGTCCCTTTTGCTCCGAACACGCTTCGATTAGTCCATCTGTAAAAAATAAAATTCTAGAACACCCAGCTAACGATACTATTTCGCTAGAATAACTGGCGCCTTTTTCTGCTAATGCCTTAGAACTCAAAACTCCAAGTGGTTTTCTTTTGTTTTGAAGTTTAAGTTCCTTTACCCGATCCATAGTAAAAACAAATGGGAATGGATGACCTGCATGAGCGCAGTTCATCAAACTATTTTCAAAATCAATCACGGCATACAAAGCGGTTACAAACCTACCCTCTGAATATGATAATATTACATCATTGAGAATTGTTAATAACTTTGCTGGATCATCTAATGTTTCTTCGGACATTTGATGTAAGGTGCTTTTCATGATAGCCGTTATAAAAGCAGAGGCAACTCCATGTCCTGCGACATCACTAATAAAAACGCCAATTTTGTTTTGATTCTTAAAATGTAAAAAATCAAAAAAGTCTCCTCCTACTTTTTCAAGAGGTAGATACAAAGTCGAAATAAAGGAAGATTCACCTTTTTGTGGAAGCATCGCATTTTGGATACCTGCCGCTAACGTCAGTTCCCTTTTCATCATTTGATTTTGGTTGAAAATTTCTTTTGATTTGACAGCCAAATCTTTTTCTATTCGTTTTTTTTCCGATACATCAAAAATAGTAAACCGTATCAAAATTTCCTCATCTGGAGCTGATATAATTTTACCCGAAAGATAGATGTGGAGGGGGTTCCCATCTTTTTTTAGTAAGGTGATGTCTTGGTTATTGGCAATACCACCTTTTTTGATTGTATCAAATCCGATTTCGTATTGATCTAGATGAGACGGGTTCACCAAACTTCTAAAATTCGGGAAAGTCAGAAGTTCTTTTCTTGAAAAACCCAACCAATCAAGAAGTGTAACATTCGCTTTTAAGATTTCCCCTTTTTCGTTTAAATTGATATAACCACAGGGTGAGTTGTTAAAAAAATCATCTAAGAGTACGTTTTGTCTCAAAATTTGGTCTTTGAGTTGCTCGAGTTCTCCCCATAGGTCGGCTTTTTCTCTTTCAAATTCTGGTTGGCTGCCGGAAATCATTTTCTCCATTTAGAATCATTTTGATTCTTTGCTCAATTAAATTCCCGTAACTGAAAAAATTCCTTGTAAGAAAACACAGAAAAGATACATTTTTGCCATATTGACCAAATAGGGAACGATGTTCTTTTGTGACTGAAAGAACCAGATCGAAACAAGGGAATTATGAAGCCTAACTCGGAACGAAAACCTTCCATCGCCATCATTGGCGCGGGAATGACTGGAATTTTAATTTGTATCGAATTGCAAAAACTTGGGATAGAGGACGTTACCATTTTCGAAAAGAAAGAGGAGTTAGGTGGCACTTGGCGGGAAAATACTTATCCCGGTGTTGCCTGTGATATCCCAGCCCATATGTACACCTACTCCTTTGAACCGAATCCTGAATGGAAGTACAGGTTTGCTAGAGGCAATGAAATTTTTGATTATTTTAAAAAGGTCAGCGATAAGTACAATGTAACCGGAAAAATTCGATTCGGTGAGGCAATTACTTCTTGCGAATACGATAGATCGAAGTGGCACCTAAAAACATCCAAAGGTCAATCTTATGTAGCCGACTTCGTAGTTTCCGCCACAGGAATCCTTCACCATCCCGCCAAACCAAATATACCAGGACTAGAAAGTTTTAAGGGAATTTCGTTTCATACGGCAGAATGGAACCACAAAGTCGATCTAAAAGGCAAACGAATCGGTGTTATTGGGACAGGTTCCACAGCGGCCCAGGTCATTCCAGAAATGGTAAAAACAGGAAGTGAGGTTTTTGTTTTCCAAAGGACTCCGCAGTGGATTGTGAACGTTCCAGACAAAAATTATAGTGAGAAAGATCGAGAATCCTGGAGAAAAAATCCCTCTTTGGCCAAAAGATTACACAAATGGTATACGATTGCCGTCGAAGAAACATTTTCGAAAGCTGTGATAGGAAAAAAAATCCCACATATGTTGATGAGTTTTTTATGTAAACGCAATTTAAGAAAATCAGTAAAAGATCCAGTGTTACGTAAAAAGTTAACTCCTAATTATAGAGTTGGATGTAAACGTGTGGTTGTAAATTCCACATTTTATGACGCTATACAAAAACCAAATGCACATTTGGTGACTGATGGAATTGAACGTATAACACCTGCCGGTGTGGAAACCAAAGACGGGAAAGTATATGACCTTGATATACTCATTCTGGCTACTGGGTTTCATCCTTTTAATTTTATGAGACCAATGAATTTAGTAGGGAAAAATGGAACTAAAATAGATGAAGTTTGGGGAAAAAAAATCCAAGCTTATCGTTCCATGTTTATTCCTGGGTTCCCAAATTTTATTTTGATGTTAGGTCCGAATACTCCGATTGGAAATTTTTCTGTGATTGCCATGAGTGAAGTTCAAACAAAATATTTGATGGGTATGATCAAGGATTGGATGGCAAATAAATTTGATGAAATTGATGCCACACAAGAAGCATTTAAAAATTTTAATCTTTATCTAAAGCAAGGTATGGGTAAAACAGTTTGGTTAGGTGGGTGTAACAGCTGGTATTTGGACTCGGACGGAGATCCTGCTATGTGGCCTTATACTTGGAAACAGTGGGAAAAGGAAATGAAAACACCTGATTATCGGGATTTTTCTCTAACCAAAGTTTAGCCTTCCCAATCCCAAAAAAAATCTTTATTAGAAAGCTCCTCCTTGGGAGCTTTTTCTTTTGAAATCTCTAAGGAATCATTTTGATTGGATTCCTCAAAACTAGTTCCCATTTTTTCAAGATCCAATGTTTCATTCAGCCAATACTCTTCCGTTCCAAAATGAGGAAACAAATTAGGGAATGATGGATCGTCCCATCGTTTTGCAATCCAAGCAGCGTAGTGGATGTATCTGATCCCTCGAAGTGGCTCAATCAATTGTAACCAAGAGGAGGAAAGATCAGCAAACTCGCGATAACCTTCAAAAAAAAGTTCTCTCTCATATTCTTCACGAGCACCACCAAACGGAAGTAACATCCAAAAATCTTGGACAACGGGTCCTTCTAAAAAATCATCAAAATCTAGAAATGAGTATCCCTCCTCCGAGTGCAAAAGATTTCCTTTGTGGCAATCTCCATGGATTCTCTGCATAGGAATTTTCAGCCTATTCACCAAAGTATCATAAGTGTCGAAAGTGATTTGGGCCGCGTGTTGGTACCGTTTGAGAAGATTTTTGTTTTGAATCCAATCGCCGTTTTCGATGATAGAGAGCGCTGATTTTGCATACTGTTCAATATTTAACCGATTTCGATATCGAACGGATTTTGTTTTGCCAATCGAATGTATCCTTCCCAAAAGTCGACCAAGTTGGACTAAATCTGATTCTGCGATCTCTTCCATAATTCGTCCAGTGCGCAAAGGCCAGACGGCAAAAACTAATCCTTCAAAATCAAACAGAGAATTCCCAAGTTTATTTTTGATCGGCGATAAAACTGGGATTTCCAGTTCCGCTAGTTCGAATAAAAATTCATGTTCCTCTAATATTTGATTTTTTGTCCATCTTCCGGGTCGATAGTATTTTACAACATATCTCTTCCCACCCTCAACTTCGATATCGTAGACACGGTTTTCGACACTGTTTAAAGGAATACATCGACCGGTAGGTTCGTAGCCAATCGATTCAAAAGATTTTAAGATAAGATCGGGGTTTAGATTTTTAAAGGAGTCAAAATGTTTCACTAGAATTACAAAATTCTATTTCTGCCTGAATTTTTCGCTTCATATAAATTTTTATCAGCTAATTTTAAAGCGTCGTTAGGTGTCATTTCCTTGGGAATTATTCCTCCCGCTAGCCCACCACTTATGGTTACATATAGATTATCTCCATCTGTTACAGAAATCGGTATCTCGGAAATTTTTTTCCTAATTTTATCGATTACAATTCGAGCGTTTTCAAGATCAGTTTCTGGCAAAACAATTACAAATTCTTCTCCTCCATGCCTAGAGACAATGTCAGATTTTCTAAGGTTTAATTTTAGCTCTTTGGCAAGGAATTTTAAGACGAGATCACCAATATCATGACCATAAGTGTCATTAACTTTTTTAAAGTAGTCAATATCAATCATTGCAATGGAAATTGGCCGACAATGCCGTTTGCATCTTTGAAATTCTTGGTCGATTCGTTCTGACATATAGCGCCTGTTATAAAGGCCTGTGAGTGGATCACGATATGATGTTTCTAAAAGAAGGTCTTGTAATGACTTAATCCGAAGGGCTCCGTAAATTCTTGCTAAAAGCTCTACTTCAATAGCTGGTTTAATTATGAAGTCGGTTGCACCTGCTTCGATTGCTTCTTTCATTTTTAACGGGTCTGTATGGCTAGTTATCATAATGATGGGAAGCCATCCCATGGCAGTTGAGATTAGAATCTCATTGATAAGTTCTATGCCTATCCCATCTGGCAATTCCCAATCCAAAAGTACTACATCAATTTTGTCTTTCGTTAGAATTTGTCTCGCCTGATGGAGACTATGCGCAGAGACAGCAGTATATCCATTTTTCGTCATCCATCGATCCAGAATTTTCTGGTGTAAGACATCATCTTCTATGATTAGAATTCTGTGTTTTGACATTTTATTTGATAGGTCTAATTTTTATTTCTTTTTCTTTTTTTTAGAATCTAAAATTCGTTCTGCTTCACCCTCTTCCATTGGAACTCGGACGATTGTTCCGCCTTCTTTTTGGATTTGGTCTAAGTCTACGACCGCACCTGAGAGCAATCCATTTGCCTTATTGGAAACATCTTTTACTCCATAAACAACCCATTTTCCTCCCTCAAGCGAAAGAACAATATAAGAACAATCTGCGACAGCAAGAATGGAATGGGCAGAAAGCTGTGAAATTACCTCGTAACTAGCTACAACTCCAGAACCAAGTCCCACTCCGACTGGAACTCCAACTGACTTCGCCAAATAATAAATCCCAAATGCAGTTCCAGTTCCGAAAGACGCAGCGGTTCCTGTTGTTCCTACGGCTACGGCGGTCGTTTTGGCCCCTACGTAGGTTGTTGTTTGGATACCTGCGGATGTGGCGGTGATCACTCCGCCAGTTGTAGTACCTGTTACAGCGAGCCCACCTCCCACAATCGACTGAGTAGTGGTAACACCGATAAGGGATGTTGGTGCAAGGATATATTTTCCCGATTTTTCTGTTACAATAGCAGCACCTTTTGTACCATACTTGGAAGTCTTTCTTGCGACATAAGAAGACGCTTTGCCACCCGCTTTTAAGGATTCGTAAGATTCCCCGAGAACGACCTCCGTGCTTCCAAGCAGAGCACCTAATGCCAATTTTACGTTAGGCGCAACAATATAAACAACACCTTTCCCGGCTACGGTAAATGTCTCAACAAGGATATAGACTCCAGTTGTAGTTCCGACGGTAACAACTGCCGCTGGGTAAACAATCGCATTGATTCCGACGTAACCAACAGACAAAACTCCAATTTTTCCAATTGGAGCAATAATGGAATCATAGAAAATCGCCTTTGTAGTTTTTGCAAAAGCTTTTAAAAGTGAAAAGGAGAGACCTTCCCCATCCGCGATCGATTCAATGTCTTTACCTGCACTCCTCAATTCTTCTTTGGCACTGCTGCCATAATTAAAAACTGTTTCTTTCCAAGTATCTGTAATTACGTCTGACATGGCACTTCGAAACTGGTTTACAGATGATAGAGAATCTTTAAACGATCCACCTTCCATTTCTTGATAGGAATCGGTCCAAGCAGATTTAAGCGCATCATCCATATCCACATAACCAATGACAAACGATTCAAATGAATTTTTGAATGTCGCATTATAGGCTTTCATTCTCGCCTTGAATTCAGGAGAGTTATCTTTTGCTTCTGGGTCTTTAAAGTTTTCTTCAGCCCACGTTTCCCAATCTTTTCTCAGTTGCTCACTGCCTATTACGACTTGATCGTGTGCTTTTTTCCCCGCTTCAAAGGAACTTCCGATAAGTCCAAAACCTTTGGCACTCGACTTATACATAATGTAAATACCAGGAAGTGTGGCATTGTTTTGTAGATATTCGACCGCATCGTTGCCAGTAGAGGAAACATCTCCAGATAGGGACCAACTTTTTTTAGTTCCTTCTTTTACAACAATTACCGATTCCTTTGCTTTGTTATATGCCTTCGAAAATTCTTCTTTCGCAAAGCCTACCCTTCTCCCATAAATATAAATTTCTCCCTCTTCCATAGGAGGGATAAACTTAATGCTAGTTCCTGCGAGTGGGATCGCTCCCTGGAAGTATAAGGACTTATGGCCTTCTTTTATCAGTTGCTTTGAATTTTTAAGCGGATCTTCTTTGTCGGATTTTGTGCTAGAACAATTATCAAACGATAATGCATAGACAATCAGCAATAGAACTTTTTTCACTTTCCTTCTCCTGATTTTTTTCGTTTCAATTCCTCTTCTTTGTCTTGAATTTCAGCTTGGATAACTTTTTTAATCAATTCTCGGTCGGTAGAAAGAACTTGTACTTTACCGTCTTTTTTTGCTTTTTCTAAATTGATGATGGTACCTGTGGGAAGATCATCATATCCTGAATAGTTCCCTCTAACGGCCGCTATGACAACCCTTGGGCCATCGTATGCTATGAAAACTGTGGCATCTGGAACCGAAAGTAGCAAATGAGCCGGTATCACCGTCAATGCCGTATAACTTAGAATTACTCCTGATTTCAACGCATAGACAGTCGATTCTGCTGTGCCTGTTCCAAAATCGTAAACTAATCCTGTTACATAAGCTGTCGATTCATATGTAACTCCACCCGTTTGGGCAACGGTTTCGCCTCCGTAGCCAGCCGCCATTGTGGTAACCTGATTGAACGCGGATATACCAGAACCACCTACAATAGTTGGTGCGGTAGAAGACAAAGTGGCAAGTCCCATCGTACCTAAAAAACCAGCTTCTAAACTTGGAGATACAATGCGATATCCCAATTTTGTCGGATAATAGACAACCATTCCAGAAGTGATCAGTGCCTGACCAGAAAACGTTGCCAAATGTGAAACTGGCACATAAACTCCGTTAACTACCAATGTTTCTCCGACCGCAGTGGTAGAATTATATATCGGGCTTATTAAGATTTCTTTTACAGCGACAGTATACCCTTGAAAAATATCCCACATGGCAAGTAGCGTATTTTCTCGCTTCCCAGAGTCTTCATATTCTTCCACAAATCCCTTTACACTTCTATTGAAACTATTTCTCCAAACATCCGTTAATTTGTTCTGATTTTTCCAAACAGTATCAATAAAAAGATCATTCAAATTTTTGGAAATTGTTGATCTCTCTTTATCTACTTCGCGCCAGGCGCTTAGAAGTTGGCTTCTGTCTTCTGCGTCTCGGTCACCCAAAAACATATATCCTTCGATAAATCGATTTGCAGCCTTTTCATTTAAATCTTTTGATAACTCCCATTCCCTTGCCGCAAGTTCGTACGAAAATTTAAATATTTCGACTGAATTTTGGGTCCCAGCACTTCGAAAGTCTTTGGAATGTTCGTTGATGGTTAATACTGTTTTTTCTATGTCAGATGGTAATTCAGTGGTTCGATTTTTCATCTTACCAAAAATCATCGCCTTTGCAACTTTTGAACTCATTCTTCCAGATTCGAATACTTCTTCGATTGATTTTGTACCAGGGGGTATCATCAACCATCCATGTTCATTTAAATTTCTCCGCGCACCTAACGCATTTGCGGTAAGAGGCGCTATTTTTTTGAAGCTCTGTGGTTTTGATTCCTTACCGGTAACCGACTCGCCAATGATTTTGTCGGTTTTGGAAGATTGGCAAAAAACAGGCATTAGGCTTAACGAAACAATTCCTATCGTTTTACAAATTCTTTTCATCTTTCCTCAATTCATCTTTCTGGACATGAGCCGCCAATAAAAGGAATTACGATCTTTATCTTCTATAAAACCGCAATGCCCTCCTTTGCTCTCAATCACAACTTCCACATATGGTCTACGTTTTATTTTATAAAAATCGGATACGGGTATAACCGGATCATCTTCTGATGTAAGTATCAGAACTGGAACCTTTATGGAATCAAAAAACGTATCTGGCAAGGTATAAGTTTGAAAATAATCTTTTACAGAATTATATTCTGAATAGTCCAAAATCATAGTTTCCGTCAATTGCATAACTGTTTTATATTCTTTAAAATCGGGAAATCGGAATCGATGCGGAAATAACTTTTCTTTTTTCCGGAGTGATAAGATCCAAGCTTTTAAAAAATAATCTCGTAAGATCGGATGGCTATCCATTTTTTTCGTAGCGGCCATCGGGTCCAAAGGTGGACTGATCGAAAAACAATGTTTGAGATGTGCAATTTGATCTGATTTTTTTGCATTCGAACATTGTTTTGCAATGCGAAGTACGAAGTTTGCGCCCAAAGAAAATCCCGCTAAATAAATTGGAAGTCTTTTGGTATTCAGTTTTGAAAGGGCTTGAACTCCTTCATAGGTTTCTTGCAATAAACTTCCGTTAAACAACCCTTCATTTAAATGATGCGTATCTCCATGATCTCTCAAATTCAAACGGTAAACGGAAAATTTTTTTTCTAAGAAGTATTTTGCCGTACGAACCATATAACTTGAATCTATACTTCCTTCCCAACCATGAAGTAGGATCAGGATTCCTTTTGGACTTTCGACTTCATTGAGTGCTGCCAGTAACGAAACACCTTGCGAAGTTTTCACCAAATGCCATTTTACTTCTTTTAGAAAGGGATATTGTTTGTCTTTTTTCGATTTCCAAGAGGCTAAAATGGATTGAGCCATCGCACTGGACAAAAACGGTATCGGTTTAAAAGATGTCATGGAAACAGTGGCTTTCGTATACTCTTTGTTTTATGATCAAGTTCTCGCTTGTCCAAAATCGATGCATGTGGACATAATTGAGTCCGATTCTTTTATTGAAAAGAAATATCCAAAAAATACGGAAACTGATTTTAAAATCATCAAAAATCCCAGATCCATATCACAGGAATCTATTGACTTTCTGTTAGTTATGTTGCAGACTCTTCGTATGTATGTATTGATAATAATCATTAGTTTTTTCGGTTTTTCTTGTGCCTCCACCTTCGTACCGTATTCGAACGAATGGAAAGTAAAAGATGGAGCCGACACTTTTTACGCCGGTATTTTTTCCGAAGCGAGCGAAAAGTCCATATTGACCGGTAGTGTTTCTATGAAACAAAGAACTTGTATCGATGCCACGAAGGCAATATCTACATCCTCAAAAATTTCAAAGTATCTTGTTGATGCCGAAAAACAAAGTTTGACAGAGTCAGAACTTACCGAACTGAGAAAGTTAATCGGCAACTACCGCATCACGCCTGTTTTATTAGAATGCCAACCTGGGCCCAAGGATTCATTTTTTGGTGGCTCGGATTGGGCCAGTTGCCAATGTCTTTATTCGTTCACTTATCCCGGAGGTCGGCAATCCCTTCAAAACGATATAATGAAGGTTAAATAAATTTGTAAATTTTGACTGGTAGTGATTTCCCTTTGATTTCAATGTCACCTAACAAATGAAATCTATCTTTTTGGGATTCATTTTCAGCATAAACTGCTTCTGATACCAAAATTTGTGTTCCAAATTGTTTGTTTAACTGTTCAATTCTTGAAGCAAGATTCACAACATCACCAATGATTGTGTATTCTTTCCTTTCGTTTGAGCCAACATTTCCTGTTACCGCATCGCCCGAATGAAGACCCATACCAAATCCGATAGGAGTCAAACTTCCTTTTTCCATCAATTCGTCGAGAGTAACTTTAATTTTCTCAGCAGCACGAATCGCATTCAGGACGTCACGACCATCGGAAACGGGAGCCCCAAAGACGGCCATAAATCCATCGCCTAAAAATTTATTTATAATTCCGCCATTCGAATTTACACATTCAATCGCCGTACTAAAAACCGTATTTAAAAACTGAATGAGATCCGTCGGAGATTGCGATTCAGAAAACTGCGTAAAATTTCGGATATCAAAAAATAGCATACAAACATGACGAACTTCACCAATCCAATCCTCTTTCTGTTCTAACAACTGATTTACGACTGCCGGAGAAACATGTTGTCCGAATAGTGCTCGAATTTGATTTTTGTCCACTTCATGTCGAAAGGAATTGGCCACTGCCCGTTTGATTTGTCTAGTGACGAATCCCGCAACAAAACCAGAACCAAGTAGAATCCCTGCTTTCCCGTAGTACAAAGCATCATTTTCGATTAGCGTAATCGGCAATGCATTAAAAGAAAACGTTTTAAAATATAAAAATAAACTTATATACTGAATTGCCGACACAGTTCCAGAAAAAATTGACATCCGCTCTTCCAGCCGAAGAGTTGAAAGGATGATAAAGAGAAAATAAACAAAACTTGGAGGAGCATCCAGAGCATTGATCGAGTTGTCTGCGTTGGATCCAAGTTCCAAAATCGCTAAGGTTGGAATAGTCGCCTCGATAAAGGCACTCCCATATCGAACCAAAGGATTGATACCTTTGCCTTGTTTGATGGTAAATTTAAAATAGAGCCGAAGAGCAAAGGCATACGTTGCTATCAATAAAAAGTAAGCAGGGGGTAACCAAACTGGGAAATTTTCAGAATAAATAAGCTGAAAAATAGCCGGAAACAAGATCGGCTGAAATAAAAATGCGACTGCTCCTATGATAAAAATAGAAACTAGAACCGAGGCTCTTCGGACTTCTGATTGCAAAATCTCCTTGGAGAAGGCATTGGAAAAAGACTGGTCGATTTGTTCTTGCATTCTGTTCAATTTATCTGCCCATCGAAAATAATTAAACAAAAATTGAATTTTTCTTTAGAAAAACAGTTTTGCCAAAAATTGTCCTACCCTAACAGTAAACTAGAATTACTTTAAAGAGAAATCGCGGGAAAATCCATTGCCAATCTTCTATCATCACAGCCTATCTTTGTCTGACCTAGCCATAGAATTAGAAGCAAAAATTCATAGTGAACAAAAGAAATCGCCTCTCAGGCCACCGCTCATCGTAATACCGAATCTAAACATCGAACGCTGGTTAAAGATCAATTTGCCTCGGTTAGCTCCGTCAAAGATTTCAATGAATCTTCGATATGTTTTCTTGGAAAAAATTTTAGAAGAGTTAATACTTAAAAACCCATCCTCTCCCGTTCACAAAAAAACGATTTTTACTCATAGCGAAATGGAAAGTAAAATTTTTCAGTATTTAACTGAAAAAAAAGATCTGCTCGAATTACAATTTTTGAAGGATTTTCTCTCTTCATCGAGTCGAAGGTATTATCTATCCAGCCAACTGGCTACCTACTTTAAAGACTATGAGTTGAATCGCTCCTCATGGATTTATGAATGGGGAAAGGCAAAAAATATAGAATTCCCAAATTTTTCCCAATCAAAATTTAAAAAACAGAAACCAGAAGATTCTTACTTAATTTTTCAAAGAAAAATCTATTCGGATCTTTTTCTTGAACCTAGTAGAACCAAAATCACCTTCGGTCAAGGTCTCATCGAATCTATGGCAGAAACTCTTAAAACAGAAGAGCTTTCGCTTCATCTATTTTGCCTAGCAAATCTTTCAAATACCTATATTCACTTTTTGCATCATCTAACACTAGCAGGTACTGTAACCATAAATTTCTATCAATTTCATACAGGTGAATCAAACCAAAAAAAATTAAAGGACAAAACTTCTCCTTTTAGATGGTCTTACCCACAAGTTTCTCTTGCTTCTACCCTTTCCAATTTCCCAGAAATTCAAAAAAATGCCACTACTAACATAAACAATTTGATAACTTTACCTTTGGGACTTTTAGAGTTGAGAAAATATCTACTCGGTGAAAAGAGAGACCAAAAACTAAAATATTTGAAATCGAATTCCGGTACTGAGGACGGCTCTCTTCGTGTTTGGAACGCACCATCCGAATATCGCGAATTAGAGGCGGTCGCCAATGACATTCTCTATAAAATGAATCGCGCAGTAAAAAACGCCGAAGATTTATCACTTCTAGATTTTTCTATTTTGCTCACCGACATTAAAAGTTATCGTTCTGCCATCGAATGGATATTTGAAGGAGGCATACTCATTGAATCTGAGGAGAGTGGGAATCAAAAGATAATTCGGCAAAAAATTCCATACTCGCTAGTGGATTTAAAAGCGTCAGACGCCTCTCCGCTTTATCGTACATTCTGTGACTTTTGGAATCTTTGCCGTGAGGATGGATTCTCCTTTTCGGATCTTCAAAAGATGATTCGGAATCCTTTAGTCAATCTGTTTCTCCGGGAAAACGAACTTGTTTCCGACGAAATGGAACTACTGTTTTCGCAATTGCGAGTCGCATATCAAGAGTTCCACTCCAATAATAAAGAAGATCCTTTTCAGATTTCTAATGGCATCGATCGAGCGGTTTTGTCTTCCATTTTCTCTCAGAAAACATCAGAATCAAAAAATATGTTTCCATCTATTCAGATTGAGGATGAGAGTACCATTGCAAAAATTACTGTTATTTGGGAGAAAATTATCGCAACTAGAAACAAAGTGATCACTTTTTTACAGGATAAATCTTGGAATAAAGAGTCCTTTGCTACTCTTCGCCTAACATTTGAAAATCTTTTTCAATTAGAAGAAGATGACTTTGAAAATCGTAAACAGTTTAATCTTTTTTGGGAACAGTTTTCTGTCTGGGAAGATATGATTTTACCTGAAAAAGAAGGTTTAGAACTGATTCAGGTAATTACAGAACAAGCCTTTGCTGGTATATCAATTAAAAAAGGCGATTATTTAACGGGCGGAGTCACCATTTCCCTGTTACAACCAATGCGACCTCTCCCATTCAAACATGTATACATATTAGGACTCGGCGAAGGCAAATTTCCGGGGAACAGCGACACATCCAGTTTAAATTTACGTTTAAAATATCCTGAAGAATGGGATTTAGATCGGAGACAGATCCAAGAATCATTATTTTGGGAGAGTCTTTTTTCGGGTACGTCATCGATTACATTAAGTTATGTGGGGAAAAATACAAAAGAAGATAAAATATTCGAACCATGTTCAAGTTTGAATGAAATCATGCAAGGTATGGGAATTGAAACTGCACTTGAAATTCCTTTGGTAACATATAGTAAATCTTACGATCATTCTGAAGATTCTATAAAAGCAGGGTTATTAAGTTTTGACTATTCGTTAGCCTGGGTATTAGACAAAAAAATAAAGCCTCATATATTAACTGAATTTCAAGATCCTAGCCTACTTCCTTCCTCCACAAAAAAAATTGTCAGCAAAGAAAAAATATTTATCAAGGAACTCGCGCAGTTCATCAAAGATCCACTTGATACTTTTTTGAAGAAAAAACTTGGTATGTATGAGGAGGCAGAATCGGAAGATTCGAATGAAGAGTTTTTTTCGCTTAACGACGTCAATAGATCCAATTTTATACGAAATATTTATAAAATTATTTTTAAGAATTTAGGAAAGAAAAATCAAAATTGGAATCGGGCATATTTCGAAGACATTATATCTCCAATTCTGGAAATAGAAAAGAAAAAGGCAAATTTACCACAAGGGGTTTATGGTATTATAGAAAAAGAGAATATTCTAAACCATTTTATTGATAGAATTCACTTGTTTGAAAAGTGGTCTCATGAATTAGAGGGAGCCAACTACTATCCATTCTTAAGCTTTGGCGATACTGGACTCGGCAAAGAAATCTGTTTAAAACTACCTTCATTACAATTTGACGACAATACAAATGTTATCTTATTCCATGAATGTGAACATGTTTTTGAAAAAAACGGACAATTTTTTCATATATATACGAAACGATTAGAAGATTCTCTATCAACAAACAACGAATATTTGAGTTTTTCTGATTATTTTGGCAACCTGATTTCGCCCTTTTTGACGTGGCTGAGCTTTGCGATGTCAGATAAGCCATTAAAAATTTATACAACTAACTTAAAAACAAAAGATAAAGTATTTTTGGAATCACTAAATTTCCAGATCGAAGATCCACAAACGAAAGCTAAATTTTACTTAAATAAAGTGGTCGATGCGTATAACAGGGAAGAGCCATCTTTTTTTCCAAGAATCGTATTTTTAAATTTTTGTTGTGAACTCTTAAAAAATCCAAAAGGCAATAGTTTAGATATTACTTCAATACCTAATGTTGAAGATCTCTGGCTGGAATACCAAAGTGAAAACATCGAAATGATTTTTTACAACCTTTCTTCTCTTACAAAACTCTATCCAAATACGAGCGAGTACCTATTTAAACCGAATATTGATTTTGCAAAAGATTTTTATTTCCCAATGGGTTTATGGAGAGTATGATGAAACATACATTTATCGAAGCATCAGCAGGCACAGGGAAAACTTATCAAATCATGGAACTTCTTGGTAGCTGGATGGAGGAGTATTCCCTATCAGAAGAAAATATTCTGAAAAAAGTTCTTATACTTACTTTTACGGAAAAAGCAGCAGGTGAATTAAAAGAAAGACTTCGGAAAAAAATTCTAGACCAAAAATTAAATTCATCTCAACCAGAAAGCTACTCTCGATACTTAATGGAATTAGACCAAGTTACAATTTCAACGATACATGGATTTTGCAACCAAATACTACGTACATATCCCATTGAGACAAATACGAGCACCGACTGGAAATTAGGTGACACTCAGGAAAAATTAGAAGCTCAATTGTCTAAATTGATACATCACGAATGGGAAACCCTTGCAATTCCAGAAGAGTCATTGATTACGCTGATTCTTGGAACTGATTTTTTTAACAAGTATCAAAGTGATATATTAGAAACTGCCTCCAAAATACTAACGGGAAGGGACTATCTAATTGATGTTCCAAATGAAACAACTTTTATCTTAGATAAAAATTACATTCAAATGCAGTTAAAGGCGCTTGAAGAATTGGTATTCCCGTTTTATGAATGGATTAAGGATCAAGACCAACAAGATGTTTTAGTCAAAAAAGGAAAACTTTGTACGGAGAAGTGGGGAAAACTAACAGATTTTTTAAAAGAAAAATCTAGTTTCCCATTAGAAATATTCCTTGGAAAATTATTTAGATTCTTCCCCTTACCTTTTAATGATATTGAAGAAGGGTTGAATCAATTTATTTTCAAAAAAGACTCTTTTTCAACAGACAAAAAAAAACTTTCGCGAGTAGAAATAGTTCATAACCGGACATCCTCTGTTTGCGAACAACTTTTTGTTCCTATTAAAAATATCTTAAATACTTTTGATATCGATCTTTTTTTACAAAAGACGGCTTTATATTTAGTTCAACAAATTAAAGAAGATATTAAAATTTCAAATTGGCAAAGTTACGACCAAATGATTTTGACAGTCCATGATGCGTTAGAAAATAATTCTGAATTATTGGACAACCTGAGAGAGAAATATAACGTTTGTTTGTTAGATGAATTTCAAGATACCGACCTCTCGCAATATGGAATTTTTAGAAAAATATTTCTTCAGGCGACGGATAACAAACATTTCCTGTATTTAATCGGAGATCCAAAACAATCCATTTATTCTTTTCGTGGCGGTGACTTAGGTACCTATCTTTCGGCAAAAGAAGAAATCGGGGATTCGGACTCATCTCCATTAACAACAAATAGACGATCTGTAAAAGGATTAATTTCTGGATACAATCGAATTTTTGGAATCGGAAACCCAGGCTCAACATTTTTTCCGATGAAAGAAATAGGTATTGAAAATCAGGAAATCATTTATACTGAAATCAAAGCTCCACCGGACTCCGAACAAAAGGTTAAACTCGTGTCTCCTTTTTTAGAAGGCCCGATTCAGATCGTAAACTTGAATTCGAGAGATGTATTAGTTGAAAGGATACAAAACGAAAAAGTAAACCAATCAATAGCAAAGGATAGGTGGAATCTTTTTGTCTCTTATGAAATTGAGAGACTTAAAAAGATTGGTTTTTCTTTTGAAGAAAATGGAAAAGAGAAAAAAATTAATTTTAAGGACATGGCTATACTGGTCAAAAGAAGACAAGATGGTATACTCATAGAATCCGAATTGCGTTCCAAAAATATTCCTTGTATGTTCTATAAACAGCCCGGAATTTACCAATCTAAAGAGTGCGATCAGATTAAAAATATTCTCGAATGTCTCTTAAATCCAAACGATCCTGCCTCGTATAGGAAACTGCTTTTAGGTGACCTTTTCCAAATAAATCCATCAAAATTACGACAATTCGACGAACACTCGATAGATTCTTATGAAAAAAAATGTTTAGATCATTGGCGAAAGTTAATTCGATCCGACCAGTACGCAGAATTTTTTCGTAGGTTAGAAGAAGATACCAAGATCTTTTATACATTGAATCCAAAAGATATAATTTGGGAACGAAGGAGAACGAACTATCGCCAAATCTTCCAGAAATTATTAGAATTTCAAATAGCAAACCAAGCAGATTTACCAGAATTATTGGAAGAGCTAAACCGATGGCGTGAAGAAAATAAAAAGGAACAAGAACTTCCGTTATTCGATAGAGAAACAGAAGAGGATGCAGTACAAATACTAACAATTCATGCTTCAAAAGGTCTTGAGTGGCCTATTGTTTTTGTTCAAGATTTTTCTGGTCTACCAAAAAATCGTTCCTGCTATGATTATCCTGTAAACACAGAATCCGGAAGAAGATGGGGTCTCTCCCTTTGGCGAAAAAATTTCGAAGATTTTGAGAAAACCACGCTAAACGAAACGAGTAGACTTTACTATGTTGCGATAACTCGTGCAAAAATTCGATTGTATTTACCGTTTGTCCAATTACCATCACGAGGAAAACCGACTCCATATCATCAGTATCTATATTCTTCTCTATTACCAATCGTCAACGAAACATATGCTCCTTTTCCAAATGAAGAGTTTTCCCTAAGATCATTTGAGGAACCCACAAAGCGAACGACGGAAAAATTTAATCCCGCCGATTTGAAAAACGAGAAGAACAATTTAGATTCGATAAAACCTATATTGTTAAAATTTGAAAATATAAAGAACCCTCGAAGAATTTACCTACATAGTTATAGCTCTTTAAAGAAAGGAGTTATTAAGGAAACAAATAAAATAGAAGAAACTCTGGGAACATCGGATCCCGCTTCAGAATTTATAGAAACTTCTGAACTTCCATCTTCAGCTAATACTGGTTTATTTTTACATAGCCTGCTTGAAAATATCCCCTTTCAACTATTCGAAGACTCAATCGAGGATCCATTCGTTCACCATCTTATTGGGGAATTGGTAGAAAAACAGATGAATGATTTTGGCTTGTCCAATGACAGCGGTTTAGTGTCGTCCTACAGGCAACATACATTTAATTTACTGAAAAATACTCTCAGAGGCAATCTACCGTTAAACGATTTGACGTATTTCCAACTATCCGAATTAAAATACAGTGAAAGATCCCAAGAGATGGATTTTAACACACTTATCTCATCACTTTTTTCAATCGCACCTAGTCAAAATTTTTTGAAAGGCTCAATAGATTTAGTTATCTATAAAAATGGAAAATTTTTCCTAGCCGATTATAAGTCAGATCGACTTAGTCAATATGATAATGATTCCTTATCAAATCGAATTTCAGACTATAAGTATGATTTACAGCGAGATATTTACGCTTATATTTTTTTCGAATATTTAAAATCGCTTTATAATGAAGAGAAGGCATTAAATTTATTTGGTGGTGTTTACTATTTATTTATTCGAGGCATGAAAGAAAATTTGTCCGACGGAGTTTATGCTGATCTTGGAAACTCGGGTAATGGAGCCTGGAACAAACAACGATTTCAAGAGATAAAGAAAAATATAGATTCCCTCATTTTTTCCACAATTCATGAGGTAGTTCGATGAACACAGAAGCCTCTAGTTACCTCGACCATATCGTTCAAGTACTTAAAAAATACAACCAAACGGAAGCAATATCTCCGATACTGAAAGAATTATACGAAAATGAACAAAAAGGAAGTTTATGTATCCCAGCTAAACCAGAATGGGAAAAAATATTAAAAGGAAATTCGCTTCCTTTTGTGATAGAGAAAATAAATGGAATTAACTTACTCTTCTTTGATCGGATTTTTGATTTAAAAAAATCGCTTGAGGAAAATTTAAAGAAACAAATTTCACTGAAATCAAAAATCAAATTAAATGTTACTGAGATTAGGTCACATAAAGAAAAATTAGAGCAAACATACTCTGATTATTTGAATCTACCTTTTAGGCTAAACGAAGGTCAATCTCGTGCGATTGAACAAGCCTTGCTAAATAATTTCCAAATCATCAGCGGCGGACCAGGAACTGGGAAAACCACGGTAGTTGCTTTTTTATTACGAATCATGAAGGAGTTGGAAATTTTACCCGATCTCGACGAGATTGCATTAGTTGCCCCTACCGGAAGAGCGGCCCAAAGATTGACTGAATCGATACAGTCTAACTTAAAAATAATGGGATCTAATTCTGATTTTACTAATCTCTTTTTCGGACAAACTGTACATTCACTCTTAAAGTTTAGAAAAAATGAAGGGAGATTTTACTATAACAAAGAACGATCTTTGCCGTATCGCCTGATACTCGTTGATGAAGTCTCTATGATGGATCTAAACTTGATGGTTTCTCTTTTTGATGCCATTCAAAATATCGACCTAGACGGAGGAGCCCCTTTTCATCTCATTTTTTTGGGAGATCCCAACCAACTTCCGTCAGTCGACAAAGGAGAAGTATTGGCAGATTTTTTAAATGAGTTACCTAAAATCGGCAATTTTATTTCACACCTAACTGACAGTAATAGGCATACTGAAAATTCGCAAATTTACTCGTTGATGAAATCGATTTATCCAGACGGAGAAATCGAATATCAACCTAAATCACTGCCAAAATCTAATTCAGTTTCGAGCTTTCAAGCGGCAATTCATCACAATGACGATGTTGTTTGGCTCGAGATTCCTCGAAGAAATACTTTTATTTCCGATCGAGATCTTTTTTTAGAACAATTATGGGATCATCATTTTATTCCCCAAATGAAGTTTATACACACTTGGAAAATTGAAACCCAAAACCAGCTAAAAAATTTTCCTATTGAAATTTTTCTCTCCGAATTAAATAAAGTTAGGTGTTTAACAATCTTTCGTTCTGGCTATTTCGGGATCGAAGGTTTACAAACTCAACTTCGAACCCTGGCGAAAAAATATTTCAAATCGAACATTTTGACACAAAACAATAATAATATCATTCAATACCGTGATTTATCGAACAATTTATATTACGAGGGAATGCCAATCATTGTAACAAAAAATGATAGAAGCCGAAAATTATTTAATGGAGATGTAGGATTTATTTGTCAAATTGAAACCGAGCTCAGAGCGGTCTTCTGCATCAATCACACTTTATTTTCTTTTGCCATTGATACCTTACCTGAACATGAACCAGCTTATTTTATGACCGTACACAAAAGTCAGGGATCAGAATATGATATGGTCTTATTTTATTTACCAGAGTTGATTCCGGAAAACAAAAGTGAGCTCTTAAATCGAAAAATAATTTATACAGCTGTTACGCGGGCAAAAAAGAAAGTAATTCTCGCATGTGACAACACAAGTTGGGATACAGGATTAAAGTTCAATCCAAAACGGTTAACCGGATTTCAATTGGACTTGGATTAATTTGTAGAATCAATTTTTTCGACAGAGAGCATTCTTGTCCCGACCAGATCTCCATCAATAGACAATGCTAAAAGATGACGACCTGGACCAGGGAATGCGATTCCTGCAAAATTCAACGGAAGCTCAATCATTTCATCTTGATTGCGACTTTCAAATTCGCCGTTGACCGGCAGGACAATTTGTTCATTGTCCATATTTTTTAACACTAACTCAAATATATGTTTACCGCTTAAATTCGTAAGTGCGATATAAACTCCCCATGGTGGAAATATCACAGGGAATTCGTGCGCCATAAATCGATTAAAGGTTCCAATGATTCCTTTTTTATTATTATCTTCAGTAATGATCCGATCTGCAAATAATAAGGCTAATAAAACTGGTTCAGACATCATTAGTCCAAATAAGAACAACAATAATCGGTAACGGATTCAATTTTTAGTTTAAATTTTGTTTTCCCAGGTACTTCAAAAACGTAATTTCCATGAATTTCAATCCAATCGTTAGAAGATGGAAGTTGGACCTTAAGATCTCCTGAAAGTATTTCCATAATTTCTTTTACATCTGTTCCAAATTCATATTCACCAGGCATCATTATCCCAAGTGTTTTTTTTTCTCCGTTAGCAAATACGACCGTGCGACTCGTGACATTCCCGTCAAAATACACATTCGCTTTTTTAACAACCGTTACATTTTCAAAAAAACTCATTTACCTTCTCCAATTCAGTGTCTCTCTACCAAAAATACCGCAACCCCTCTTCTTAAAACTATTTTTCACTAGCAACGAGGTAAGATTCTCATTTTAGATTTTTAGGATCAATAAATTTGTTGTCGAAGTAGCAAGTAACTTCCCCTTCTCCGTTTTCATTTCCGCCGTCATATGAATAGTTGAAAATCCTTTCGCCTCTACTATTGCAGTAACCAATACGATTTGATCTGTCGTGACGGCTCGGATATATTGGATGTTCATGTCAATAGTGGTCGTTGGCCTTTTTGCGACTAAATAGCTCAGAGGACCATAAGCATTATCAAAGGCAGCCGCAATATACCCACCTTGCATAAATCCCATAGGATTGGTTTGATTTCCCATTACAGGGAATGACACGGTGATACTCTTGTTTTTAATATAATGGATGATGTTTGCCTTCATATCAGAAAAAGCAGGAGGTGGAAGTGTTATCTTTCTATCACCTGCTTGAAAACCTTCTGTCATATCTTTAATAATCTGATTTGTTTCTTCTGTATTCAATGTTTGCATCTTAAATTTCCTTACTTTGCCAATCAATGTGACCAGTTGTAACATATTTTCCAGATATTGATTTCCTGTCCATAAAAATATGTTGTCAATGGTCACATGTCTTTTAGTTTGCACATATGAAGCGAAAAACATATCATCATGGTGACTTAAAATCCGATCTATTTAGGTCTTGTCATAAACTTTTAAGAACAGTAGAGCCTAGTGAAATATCGCTACGAATTGTCGCGGATATGTCGGGTGTATCTCATTCTGCAATTTATCGTCATTTTAAAGACAAAGAGGAACTTTTAGAGGTGATGGCTGCGTATGGCTTCGATCGATTAGCAAATGTACAGAAAAAAGCATTCGAAAGACAAAAAAAAACAGAAGATGGTTTTATTGAATTAGGACTTGCCTATATAAAATTTGCAACTAACAATCCAAATTATTATAAAATCATGTTTTTTACCAAAAGAGAAAATCCAAGTATCTCCTTAAAAAGAGCCCAACTTCGATCCTACTCTGTTTTGCTTTCAAGCTGTCGACTCTTCTTAAAAGAAAAACGGATGAGTCAAGATCCAAGGGAATATGCGTTAATGTCTTGGTCTCTCGTTCATGGTTATTCAAATTTGTGTATTGAAACAAACTTTCCAAAATCTGAAGCCCACTCACTCAAAATTTCTCTCTCCCACCTAGCTGGACAAATACTACGGAGTGCTCTTCTTTGAATTTATCTGACTACCCAATTTTTGAAAAAAAAGAAGAGATTTTAAAATCTATCCAATCTCAAAAAATTACAATTCTCGAAGCACCAACAGGTTCCGGGAAAACAACTTGTTTGCCTTTGTTTTTTTTAGATCATAATGATTTAAAAGGTAAAAAAATTTTGATCTTAGAACCGAGACGAATCGCAGCAAAAAATGCGGCCTCTCGATTGAGCTTTATCAATGGTACAGAAATCGGAGAAACGATCGGTTACCGAATTAGATTTGAATCTAAAGTTTCGCAGATTACTAGAATTGAATTGGTGACGGATGGAATTTTAACAAAACTCCTCTTAGCTGATCCTGAACTAAAGGATTACGGATTGATCATATTTGATGAGTTCCACGAAAGAAGCATGGACTCAGATTTTTGTCTCGCGTTAGTTAGGAGTGTGCAAACTCACTTTCGCAAAGATTTAAAAATACTTATCATGTCAGCAACGTTGGAAGGGATAAATTTTGGTAAATCGAATTTTCCTACCTCTTTTCTAAAATCTGATGGGAAATCTTTCCCAGTAGATATTTTTTACCAAGGGGAATCGGAAAAAAGGCAAAGCAAAAGATTGGCGGATCTTGTTCCCAAGGTACTGGAACAGTATGATGGCGATATACTTATATTTTTTGCTGGGGTTTCTGAAATCAATGAAACCTATTCAGAATTAACCTTCATCTTGAAAAACAATCAGGTCAAATTGCATAAGCTCTACGGTGAAATGAATTTCGAAGAACAGCAAGAAGTATTTAGATCTCACAACGAAACACAGCGTAAGGTGATATTGGCTACTAATCTTGCTGAATCATCGATAACGCTTCCAAATGTGAAGGTAGTTTTAGATACTGGATATTGCAAAAGAGCCATCTTTGATCCAGAATCAGGGCTCACTCGACTTGTAAAAAAAAGAATCAGTCTAGCTTCTGCAAAACAACGAGCCGGTAGAGCGGGAAGGACTTCGCCTGGTGTCTGTTATAGATTATGGTCAAAAGAGGAAGAAACCAATTTTGTAAATACATTTCCACCTGAAATTTTAGAAGCTGATTTTTCGAATTTTATTCTGATATCTAAAATTTGGGGAGAGGAGATATCAGCACTCCCTCTTTTAGATCTACCTTCGGAAGGTACAATCTCCGAACAAAGTCAACTCCTTGTATTACTTGGTTGTTTGGATGAAAAAGGTAATCTTACTAGTTTAGGGAAAAAAGCCGCATTATTGCCAATTCCCCTTCGTTTGGCCGTTATGTGTTTGGTGATGATAGGCAGCAATGAACTAAACTTTGTAATTGATTTGGCCACTGTTTTTTCTGAACGCAACTTAATTGCGGATTCTTTTCAGATGCTTGATTTCCAGTCTATTTGGGACAAATGGCTCAAACTTGAGAATTTGAATCGTTATCCTAAACTCAAACTCGTCAGAGAGCAGGTTCAAAAACAACTGCAATCCATTCCTGTTGAAAAAAACAAATTTCAATTAGATAAAGACATTGGACTATGTCTTTCCTTGGCATTTCCCGATAGAATCGCAAAGATTCGGAATTTAGGAACTCCTCGCTATAAAATGAGAAACGGAAAAGGAGTTTTCTTCGCAGAGAGTACTTCTGCAAAACTTCCTGAATGGATTTTAGTACTCGATACCGACGGGAATACGACAGAAGCAAAAATCAAGTTGTATTGCGAATTGAAGGAAACAACTGTCTTAAAATTATATCAAAATCAAATCCAAAAAGAAGCCTCCATTTCTATTGATACATCGGACAAAAGATCGCCCATTTTACGTTCTTTCGAGGAACATAAATTAGGTGAAATAAACATCAAACGAGTTCCGCTTGTTGGAATCTCCACAATCGAGGATAAGAAAAAAATCATATTTGATTTTTTTTCTAAAAATGGGATTCGCCAGTATCTATTCCAGTCCGATCCGATCTCTCAATTTTTTTATCGAGTCCAAATGTTAAATCAGACTGGAATTCTAAAAACAGATCTGAGTGATAGTTTTTTATTGAACGAACTAGATACTTGGTATTTTCCTTTTTTAAATTTGGAAAAAGATTCGTTATCAATTGCGCAATTTGAAAATTTTGATCCTCTGCTGAATCTCTTCACCTACCAGGAGAAAGAACTCATCCATCGGGAGGCTCCGACTCACCTGACAGTCCCAAGTGGGTCAAAAATCAAAGTTGAATATTCTGAAGACAAGGTTTTTTTATCTGCGAAACTTCAAGAATTGTTTGGTTGGGAAAAGACACCGACAGTTGCAAGTGGAAAAATTTCTGTGACTTTAATGTTACTCTCACCAGCTGGTAGACCTGTGCAGGTAACACAGGATTTACGACATTTTTGGAATTCTACTTACCATGAAGTAAAAAAAGAATTAAAAGGTAGGTATCCGAAACATCCTTGGCCAGATTCTCCTTGGGAAGCTATTGCCACAAAGGGTACAAAAAAAAATCAAACTAACCGTTCGTAGACGGATGTCCAACCTCTTTGATTTACTGCAAACTTGTGTTTACACTTGGGACACAAATAATCACCCACGACGTTGATTTTCAACTTTTGATCGCAGGAAGGACAAAAAACAAATGCGAATGATTCAGAATTATTTTCATCATCCACACCTTTAGGAGGTTCAGGATTTTTTGTATGAACCTTTGTTTCCAAAAAGGATTTTGCCTCTTCGGGAGTTGGGAAATTTGGGAAAAGATCTTCGATTTCGTGGACTGAAAATCCAGCTTTAAGTGATGAAGACCTCCCACAGAGTGCTAAATTTGATCCAGATTCCTGGATACGTTTTGCAATTTTTTTCAAATATTCGACTCCCACTTCGTCCACAGACTGCAAATTGGTGCAGTCCAGGCAAAACAATGTCGGCACTTTGCTTGATTCCTTTATTTTTAGGTACAAATCTGATCCCATTTCTGCCGACAGATGCCCCGAAAGATGAACGAATAACGAATTCAAAAAGCTTTTTCCTCTTTTCTGATCTTCGGTATTGATTCTGTATTTACAAGGAATTTTGCTGATTTTAAGCTATTTCCTAGATATGAATTCGATCCCGCGCCGCTATTGGGTTTTTCCCGTTGACATTCTCTTTATGATTTTGTCCTACTTTCTCGCACATATCGTTCGTTTTGAGGACTTTAGATTTATGGCGGACAGGGAAGTTTTCTTTACTTGTGCCACCATTGTGGTTTTGACGAGATCCATAGTCTTTTTTTTCTCAGGGATCTATCGATCCCTTTGGGCTTATGCCTCTCTCCATGACTTACTAGGAATCATTAAAGCGACCCTATTATCCTCGTTAATTTCGACGATCGCGATTTTATTTTATAATCGGTTTTCTCAGCTTTCTCGGATGGTCCCAATTTTAGACACCTTGTTTTTGTTAGGTTTTTTATGCCTAAGAAGTTTAGGGTGGAGGATGATCCGAGATCAAATTTTTAAGACGAACGCGAAAGATGGGATACCCATTCTTTTGATTGGTGCAGGTAAATTAGGCGCAACGTTTCTCTCCGAGATTCGACGCCATCCACATCTCGATCTAAATCCTGTTGGATTTTTGGATGATAATCTATCCAAGATAGGTGGTTACATCCAAGGATTGCCAATCCTTGGTCCAACAGACAAAGCAGAAGAATCCATCTATAAATTCGGTATCAAAAAAGTAATTATGACCGCTGCACAACCTGATGGACGTGTGGTAAGCCATCTGATGAAAACCTGTGAGTCCTTAGGCGTAGAATTCAAAATTTTACCTTCCTTTAGCGAATATTTTTTAGACAAACCCAAAATCACTCAACTTAGAGAAGTGGAAGTAGAGGATTTACTCGGTAGACCTACTGTCGATTTAGAAATTGATCAAATTCGGCTTTATCTAGAAGGAAAAGACATTTTGGTGACCGGTGCTGGTGGATCCATTGGCTCAGAAATTTGTCGACAAGTGTCATTATTCAAACCGAGATCGTTGATTTTACTCGATGCCGCAGAAACACCGTTATATGAAATAGATTATGAACTCAGGAAAAAATTTGCTGAGTTTCCTATCGAATTTAAATCCGTTATCGCTGACGTTAAAAATCTCTCACGCTTGTCTGCTGTTTTCGAACGGCATAGGCCAACAGTTGTCTTTCACTCGGCGGCCTACAAACACGTTCCTATGATGGAAATCAATCCTTCGGAGGCAGTTTTAAACAATGTTATGGGCACAAAAAACGTCGCAGATGTATGCCGCTTGAATGGAGTGGATCGTTTTGTTTTGATCTCCACGGACAAAGCGGTAAACCCAGTCAATGTGATGGGAGTTTCCAAACGTGCCGCGGAGATTTATTTACAACATATTTCGCAAAGTTCACGGACAAAATTCATTACAGTTCGTTTTGGAAATGTCTTAGGTTCGAACGGGAGTGTGATTCCCAGGTTTCGTGAACAAATCAAAAGAGGTGGTCCAGTTACAGTCACACATCCAGATGTGATACGATACTTTATGACTATCCCAGAAGCCACTCAACTTGTGCTTCAGGCGGGTTCTATGGGAGAACATGGCGAAATCTTTATTTTGGATATGGGAGATCCCGTAAAAATATTGTCACTCGCAGAAGAAATGATCCGTCTCTCCGGTTATACTCCTCACAAAGATATAAAAATCGAATTTTCTGGATTACGTCCTGGAGAAAAACTTTTCGAAGAACTAATGTTAGATGAAGAAGGAATTAAAAAAACCCACCATCCGAAGATTCGAATTGCGGCGCCGCTCGAATCTTATAATCTTCTATTATTTCAAAATAAATTGAACAAACTCTTTTCTCTTGCAAAAGCCAACAAAGACAAAGAAATCTTCTATGCCTTTAAAGATATAATTCCAGAATATAAAATTCATGAAGAATATCTTGCCTGGGAAACCAAATCTGGGAAAAAAATGATATGAGCCAAAATCTGACGCCTGAAGAAATCACGACTTTACGTGAGTTTAAAAGACAATTGTTTAATTTATATTGGGAAAAGTTTGGCGTATTTTATATCCATGTAATGCCCCATCCAAAATTAGAAATCGGGAAACGCGGACTATTAAACTCTGAAAAAGAATCCGGAATCGTTCTTGTGTTTGGTGATAAGGCCGTTAAAATAATTGATAGCCACGCCGATTATATCTTCGCTGAACTTCAATTTGGTTCTACATGGGAACCTACGATTATTCCCTGGGATGCGGTTTTCAGAATTTATGACAAATTCCAAAACTCCGCGTCCCAACTGAGGTTTTTACAACTAGATAGCGGACTTGACTTAAAACCAAAAGAATCCAAACCGACAGAAAAAACTGATCATCCTAAAGCCGACTATTCAGAAGAAGGCAATGTAATCCGTATCGATTTTGGAGGAAAACGAAACGAATGAATTATTTTACTATCACACGAGGAGACGTAGACGGTTTTTTCGGCCTAATGGTCGATAACCTCATCCAATTACTAGTTCTAACGGGGCTATGTGTCGGACTATGTGGTTTCCCCATTGCCTTTGTTACTGCTGTTGTTTTGCCCGGGGCCGCGGTATCTTTATTGGTTGGTAACTTTTTTTATTCCTGGCAGGCATATAAACTCGGACAAAAAACGGGGAGAACGGATGTTACAGCACTTCCTTACGGCATCAACACTGTTTCACTCTTTGCCTTCGTATTTTTTGTAATGTTCCCTGTCTATCAGGCAACAAACGATTATAAGGCGGCTTGGAAAGCTGGATTATTAGCCTCTTTGATATCGGGACTGATCGAATTTTTAGGTTCCTTCATTGCCGATCGGATCAGAAAATCCACTCCAAGGGCTGCTTTGTTATCCGCACTTGCAGGAATTGCCATTACTTTTATTTCCATGGATTTTTTACTAAAGACATTTGAATACCCGTTAGTTGCTTTTTTGCCTCTCGGGATCATTCTCCTCCAATATTTCGGTAAAGTAAAATTTCCATTTGGAATACCAGGTGGTTTTTTATCCGTACTTGTTGGTATACTTCTTGCGTTCCTCTCAAAATTTTTAGGTGCTCCCATTTTTGTCGAAGAAGGATTGGAAAAAGGTTCTGCAACGGTTGGTTTTTATCTGCCCGTATTCTCTCTATTGGACATTTGGGATGTTTTGAGTTTTGAAAATATCAAACTTTACTTAGCAGTAATTTTACCAATGGGAATTTTTAACGTCATTGGTTCTTTACAGAATATTGAATCAGCCGAAGCATCTGGTGATCACTTTGATACAAAATCCTCACTTCTTGTAAATGGTGTTGGAACATTGGTCGGGACTTTGTTCGGATCTCCCTTCCCTACCACAATTTATATTGGACATCCAGGTTGGAAAGGACTTGGTGCCAAACATGGTTACTCCGTGTTAAACGGAATATTTATAACCATCATTTGTCTTTTTGGTCTGATGGGCATATTACAAGCGATCATCCCGATTGAAGCAGGAATGGCGATCGTTTTATGGATTGGAATTGTGATCGCAGCACAAGCCTTCCAAGTTACACCAAAACACCATGCACCTGCCGTTGTTGTTGGACTACTTCCTGCTTTTGCAGGTTGGGCTGTCCTTATCTTCCAAAGCGTATTTTTTTACTTAGATGGGAAATTGCAGGGAATTCTGAAAGAGGTCGGTGCTAAATCTACCCATCACTTTTCTCTTTCTGATATCAGCGTTCACGAACCCTTTTTGCCTTATGCATTAGGTGGAGTGATTTCTCTATCACAAGGGTTTTTGTTATCTTCAATGGTTTGGGCAGCCATCGTCGTTTTTCTATTGGAACGCGAATTCCTAAAATCTGCCATTTGGAGTGCAGTTGGGATGATCCTTTCTTTTTTTGGAATCATCCACTCTTACAAATTGGCGGGAAACGCAATCTTAAACGAGTTTTCGCCTCTGGGACATTTTGAGTTTCCTCTCGCATATCTTTTGCTTTCACTTCTATTTCTCCTCACTCATTACTTTTTGAGGGGATCTGTGGTAAAAAACGAGCATTAAAAGACTTGTATTATTTATTGAAAACGATCTCATACTCTAGTCTAAACATTAGAGTTTGAGATGTGATCATTTCAAACTGATAAGGAGAACAAAGCTTCTATGACCTGGATCAAACGAATCGGTTTTTTCCTACTTACAAATATATTGGTAATGGTGACAGTTTCCATTGCGACGAACGTACTCGCTTATTTTGGAATTGGCATCCAAGCCTTTGGCGTCAACCTAACACAACTCGTAGTATTCTGCCTGATGTGGGGTATGGCAGGTTCCCTTGTTTCCCTTTTCCTATCAAAATATATGGCGAAGTGGACAATGGGTGTGAAGACCATTGACCCGAAAAATGCATCTAGTACAGAAATGGAAGTGTATCGTCGAGTGCAGTCCTTAGCCCAAAGAGCGCATTTGCCTATGCCGGAGGTTGGGATCTATGATTCCCCAGAAGTAAACGCGTTTGCAACTGGACCAAGTAAATCTAGCTCTCTTGTTGCGGTATCTACTGGCCTACTGGGAAGAATGAATTCCCAAGAACTAGAAGGTGTTTTAGCACATGAACTATCTCACGTGGCGAATGGAGACATGGTTACATTAACGCTCATCCAAGGTATTGTGAACTCGTTTGCGATGTTCTTCTCAAGAATCATTGCGATGATAGCTGCCAACGCCGTTAAAGAAGAGATGGCGTATATCGTGCGCTTTGCGGTGACAATCGTACTTGATATCATCTTCTCGATCCTTGGATCGATTGCGGTGGCGTACTTCTCTAGAAAAAGAGAATTCCGTGCAGATGCAGGTGCAGCAAAATTAGCTGGGCGCGAATCCATGATTGCAGCCTTAGAAAGTTTAAGAACTATGGTAGACCAACCAGAGGATGAAAGAGGAGCCGCCCTGGCCTCTCTAAAAATCTCTTCTAAGAAAGGCGGGTTCTTAAGTTTGTTTGCGACTCACCCTCCACTTGAAGAAAGGATTTTAGCTTTAAAATCAAATAGATAAGTTAACAAAGTTCTGAATTCTGAGAAAAGGTCGGCAATGGTCGGCCTTTTTTTATTGTCATGGAAGCTAGACTGAATTTCACTTTCTATATGTCCATTGTTAAGTCCAAGATTCGAACCATTCCAGATTATCCAAAACCAGGTATTTTATTTCGAGATATCACATCCCTTCTTATCGATCCAGAAGGATTTCGACTTACAGTTGCGATGTTTGTGGAAAGATACCAGAATGAAAAGATCCAAAAGATTGCAGCGATTGATGCAAGAGGATTTATTGCTGGTGCAGCTTTAGCTTTTCAATTAGGTGTGGGTTTTGTGCCAATTCGTAAAAAAGGAAAACTTCCAGGAAAAACGATTTCGCAATCCTACGCACTCGAATATGGTGAAGACCATGTTGAGATTCATGTAGATTCCATCCAAGCTGGAGAAAAAGTACTTATTATGGACGACCTGGTCGCCACTGGTGGTACTTTGGAAGCTTCTATCAAATTGATTCAAAAATTAGAAGGTAAAATTCATGAATGCGCTACAATCATCGATTTACCAGATTTAGGCGGTGCCAAAAGAATCAAAGAAAAATATGGAATCAATATCTATTCTATCTGTGAGTTTGAAGGTCACTGATAGTCATTTGGGGAGATGCTCCATTCTCCCCCTTTCAATTTATCTATACGAATATTGATTTCATTCCCTAAAAAATTCCATCTAACAATAAATATCTTCTTTAAAATGTGGATGCCCCTACCAGAGGCGACTCGTTTTCTATCTTCCATAACTGGATTGGGCACCAAACGTGGATTAAACCCTTTCCCTCTGTCGATGACGTAAAAATCAATATATCTTTTTGATTCATACACGTGCACCGTAATAGTATCTTCACCTCGTTTTCCACCGTGTTCGAGAGCATTGTCTAAAGTTTCGTCTACTAAAATTTGGTACCAGAAGGAATCCATAAAAGACTTCCATTCTCTCGAATCATAAAGTCTCCATAACTTCTCTTTCAATTCTCTAGAGCCTTTTACGGTAACGTTGCTGAATTCCTCAAAAATTTTCTTTTGCCTTTCGAATAAAAAAGAAAATGGATGTGTCAAATAGTCTTTAGTAAAGGAATATTGGAACAAAAAAGTAATAAAACAAAGTATAAAACTAATATCGTTAAAAAGAAAAAAATGCAGATAGTACTTTATAAAATTTGGGATTAAGGTCGATTGGAGAATGAGAAGTGTTGTAATAAAAAATGACAATGATACACAAAGATATGAGGAATAGATAAACTTGGTAATTGCTGGAAAACTGTGCCTTAATTTCAATGTCACGACTAACAAAAGCAAGATGTATGAAATTCCATAAAACCCAGGATAAAAGTATTCTAACAAAATTCTACTGGCTAATGGGTTCATTTCCGTCGAAAGAAACCAATCGACGAGCAAAAGTGTTGAACCTGAACCTAATAGTAAAGATACGCATACAGCTAAAAAAGGGTATGTACGAAAGTAAGTCGGGAATTGTAATCCGAACAAGAGTAGCGAAAAAACAAAGAATACGAGAATCGTGGGTGCCGTATGAGGGTTTTCGAAAAATTGAAAATTAAAAACAGTAGAGTCTAATATGAAACTAATATTCCCTAGAAAAATGAAGAACGCCATAAGTGAAAAACTAACTTTCATCGGCGTTCGGGGATTTTTGCTAAAAGAAACGATCCCTGCTATGACAGAAAAAAAAGCGGTAACGCCAGTGATGAACAATTCAAAGAAACTCATGAGGGCTCAGGATAAAAGTATGATAAATCGATTCCTATTTTCCACTCTAATTTTCATCTTCTTCGATGTTTTTCCCTCCGAAGTACATGCGGATGTAGCTAAAAACACCTCTATTGATACTTTCAAAAAAGGTATCGTTCAAATCAAAGTCTACTCTCAATCCCAAGATCCCTACTCTCCATGGCTTTCCGGAAATGTTACAGCCTCAACCGGAACGGGCTTTCTCATCGATGGGAATCGTATCCTAACCAATGCGCACGTTGTTTCAAATGCAAAATTTATTGAGGCCCAAAGGAACAATCAAACCGAATGGTTTGAATTGCGGACTTTATTCGTAGCTCATGATTGTGACTTAGCGATTTTAGAGGCAAAATCTCTAGATTTTTACGACGATAGTTTTTCTTTTTCTCTAGGACCTATCCCAGAACTGGGAAGCCCGGTTGACATCATTGGTTACCCAATAGGTGGCAGTAAAATATCGATTAGTCGGGGAATCGTTTCCAGAATCGAACAATCAACCTATGCCCATTCTCAAATTGATAGCCATTTGGTCATTCAAGTAGATGCTGCTATCAATCCAGGAAATTCGGGCGGACCTGCAATTCAAGACGGCAATGTTGTTGGCGTTGCGTTTCAAGCCTCGACGAAAGGAGAAAATATTGGATACATCATTCCCAAAAATGTGATCGAACACTTTTTGAAAGATATTGAAGACGGCAATTATGATGGTTATGTGGAGCTTGGGATTCATTACCAGCCATCTTATTCGTTATCCGAAAGGCAGTTCCACAAAATTCCTAAGGATGTCGAAGGTGTTTTTGTTACGAAAGTCCTTTTCGGCGGATCCGCGGAAGGACATCTTCAGAGAGGAGATTTGATCTATTCAATTGATGGTTTAAAACTCGGGAAAAATGGAACAGTAGCTTTTAATGGAGAATCTAGAATTGATTTCGTCGAAATTATTGATAATAAATTTGATGGGGAAGAGATTTCTTTTGAGATCATTCGTGACGGAATAAAATTAACAAAAAAATTTCCGGCAAAACGAATGCCTGCCCTCGATGTAATGCGATCGAGATATGATGTTGCGTATCCATATTTTATCTTAGCAGGACTCGTCTTTCAACCGATGAACCGCGATTTGCTGGAGACATGGGCAAAATCTGGACAAACGCAAGGAGGAAGTCAATTTCTCTATAGATTTAATCACTTAACGGAACTTAGTAAAGACCAAAAAGAAGAAGTCATTCTATATCGAAAACTTGCACATCCGATAAATTCTGGTTCAGATTATTTTCTAAATATGGTAGTAGAAAGTGTAAATAGAAAACGAATCGGCAGTTTAAATGAGTTTATCTCAGAAGTACAGGGGTCAAAAGCGAAATTTTTAACGATCTATTTTAAAGATATTTCTTTGCCCTTGATTTTGAACCGTGAAGAAGCATTCGGAATCGATGCTGAAATAAAAAAATCTTATAACATTACTGGTAAATAATACATGTTTAAAATTCCATTTATATTTTCAATCGTACTAAGTTCTATATTAATCTCTAATTCGCTTTTTGCGAAAGTATTGCCAATTTCAAAAGATGACAATTCCGTTGTTCAGGTTAAATCAACGGTTCAATATCCGAATTTTATCCAACCTTGGAGATTTAAGAATCCAGAAACCAAGAGAGCTTATGGTGTTCATGTAGGAGAAGGATTTGTTTTAACCACAACACATGCATTGAATTATGCGACAAACATTGAAGTTAATAAATATGGATCGTTAAAAAACTTCACTGCAAAAGTAATCAAAATGGAACACGATCTTGGGTTATCACTGATCAAAATTGACGACAAAGATTTTATTTCTGGATTAAGTAGTGTAAGTTTTCCTAACGAAGTTTTTTTACCCTCGCAAGGATTGTTACTTGAATACAAAGAATATCGAAATCTAGGCGAAAAAAGAATTAGAAGTATAAAATTAGAAATGGATACCTATTCGAATGGTTACATTGAATTACCCTATGTCGAAATTCAATCAGATGAAAAATTGGAGGGGATAGGAGAATTGATTTTGGAAGAATCATCTCGCATTCCACAAGGTATGGTGATCACTTTCAAAGATTCACAAAACAGCGGCAAGATGATACCTAGTTTTATGATCAAACAATTTTTAGATTGTAAGGTCGACGAATCTTGTATCCCCTTTAAAGGCTTTCGATTTCGACCTTTAACAGACAAAGGAGCACGCGAATACTATAGTGTGAAAAAAGAAGACCAAGGAGTTTTGGTCGCCGAGGTATATCCATACCACTTTACCGGGAAACACTCTCTAGAAATCGAAGACGTAATTTTAGAAGTAGCTGGATTTAAAATAGATCCGAAAGGATATTTTGAACATCCTAAGTATGGGAAATTAACACTGTCCTATCTTTTTCATTCAAATGAAGATTTTATAAAGAAGCAGAATGTAAAGATTCCAATAAAATTAATTCGCGATCGAAGGATTTTAGAGCTAGAACTGGAGTTAAAACCACTCAATGAAAACTCGATCCGTATTCCCTTTGGCAATACCCGAAATAAAAAACCGAACTATTTTATCGTGGGTGGAGCGGTATTCCAAGAACTATCAGAACATTACCTGATGGAATTCGGTGCACAATGGAGAGCACGTGTTAGCAAATATCTGCTCTATCTAAACGATTTTCGCCATATAGTCTCAAACCCTAACGAAGGTAAAGTGATCGTTCTTACTCAGATTTTACCACTAACGGGTAACCAAGCATACCACTCTATGCATCAAAACGTACTACAGACAGTGAATGGAAAAATACCTAAAGATCTCAATGAATTTCGGAAGATGATCTCCTCTTCGAAAGATGAATTTATTCATCTTGAGTTTACGGATGGATCCGAAATAATATTTAAGGCAGATGAAATTCAAAGACTTAATGCTGAAGCATTAAAAACTTTTAAAATTCCGGCCGCCGATAATTTTTAGAATCAAAGGCCGATTTGAAACGTTAAAGTCTTCGTGATCAGGATTGCCTTCACTAGAAATAAAAATAAAAGGAATATTGTTAAAAGTATATATTCATTTTTAAAAACATTTTTATCTGCATTGGCCAATAGAATAAGAGCCGGTATAGAAAGCGTAAACATACGCGATACGTTTTCATAAACAGACCAAAAGTGATAATAACCTGCTGTGCCAATCATAAACATGGTCAGAGCGATACAAATTCTAAATTCCCATCCTCTCGTAAATTTTCCCGTGAATATAAGTAAACTTCCCATAAAAAACATAAAAACAAGTGGTAATCGCGACAATAGCCTTGCCATAGCTTTTAAGTCTATTTTATCTTCGAAACCGACAAAAACTGACTCAAAGTAACGTATCATTCCCTCGAATGGGAGTATAAAGTCTGTTAAACGAGAAGCTCGCCAATTCGGAAATTTATATGATAAGTATAAATGCCAGACTATCGGAATCACCAATGTTGCTGCGACAACAAACATGCTCTTTAAATCTCTTTTGAATAATGTCCGCAGCCCCAAAGGAAAAAGAAAAAATAACGCTGGTTCTTTGGTTAAAATAGCCAAACTCGACACAAAAATGAATGCTAAAAAGTTTTCTTTTTTAAATAAATAATAAGCTATTACAACTAACGAAACCATTATCGAATCACTTACGAGTACGTAATAACTTCCTAAAGCAAATGGATTGAAAAGATAGAGAATGGACAAATGTCGATTTTCTGGATGCAAAACATATCTGAGCGCAAAAAATGAAAGGACGAGTAAAAAAATATTCCAGAAATACATGCTGAATATTGAACCCCAAGGTCCTACGATTCCAAAAATTGATATGAGAAATGGATAACCGATCCTAGGTGCTCTGTATGATTCATCAAAACCTTTCGGCCAAATCAGGCTAAAATTCGAGAGGGATCTGGAAAAATAATAGAATATTTGTCCATCATAACCAGCCCCTAAGTCGCCCTCTTCACCTAAAAATATAATAGCCTTTTTCGGAGTTTCTTCTTCGTTTTGAAGGGCAAATTCCCGACCAAAATTGACCATTGAACTCGGATTCCAGTCATATTTTTTCCAGTAGCTGATCGTCACCGAACTTACAATCAAAGCATATAAAAAAAACAATAGCCAAAGGCGTTTGTCTAAATAAAGGAAAGCATTCTCAACTAAATTATAAATTTTATTCATTTCGATTTCCTCTGATTTCCTTTTGTATGACAGATTCAATAAAAGGGTTAAATGATTTTGCACCGTCGTATGTTAAATGGTGTGGATCAAAAAAAAACTGTTTTTTATCCAATAAATTCGTATAGTCATAGAGTTTATGATTATTTTCACCAAGTCTACTTTCTAAATCTTTAATAAACCCACCAAACCAACGTTCCTTAACATATTCTGAAGACTCCAGCGGATTTTCAGGAGACATCACAATCGTAAAAGGAATATTTTGGCTCTTAAAAAAATTACTGATCTTTAACAATTGGTTATATTCAAACCAAGGTTTAAATGGTACATTTTTGATTTCTTTTTTGCGTTTACGTAATGTATTTAATCGTCCGAGTTCGTGTCGATCTTCTGCTTTATCTAAAATCCTTAAATAATAATCTTGATCATATTCCTCGGAACTCATGCGAGTGAATCTTTTTTCATCTAAAAAAGCATCTCTCACATAAGATTTGTTATCATAGACCGGCTCTAAACAGAAATAATGCGAAAGCCTCACACCTACAGGATAATCATTTCCATAATGGAATAAATTTGCCTCTACGGCTGTACCCATGCCTTTTGTGACTTCCAATTTAATTAGAAATTTCGATAAATCTTGATGATTCGGAATTTGTTCCCACGGAAATCGATTCCAACCACTTTTGTTAAAAATAATCTTAGTTGTGGCAAGTGGATTCTCTATCGAATCACCATCTTTAAAAATACTAACTGATATTTCCGTATTTGCTTTTAGAGTAAAAATAGAATCTTCTTTCCCCCTAGGCAGAGTACATTCTAAAGTTGCGAATTTTTCTGTCCAACCTTTAGACCAAATTCCTTCCTTAGGTGGACTTCCATGGTACTTTTGGAAACTCCTCCCACTTCTGAAATGGTTGTCGATCCAAGTTTCAAGGGGATCAAAAAAGAAATGCCTATAACGATTCACATATAACATTGCTTTTGAAGAAAGTCGTAAGATTTGTTTTTTATTCAGTTCTGAAAAATAATCTATTAAGAATTGAAAGGGATAATAGGTTCGTGCAGGGTATCGATCCGAATATTCATCTAACCAAAGTTTATGATTAAAAACATAGTTATCATTTTGAACACTTACGTATTCCCACTGGAGATCCGCAAAATTTAGAATATAGATCACAAGGTCAGGTTTTGATTTTGAGATGTCCTCTTTGTAATAATACAAATCTGTCGGCGCCATCGCAACATGGGAATAAAACTGAGAATTAATATCTTGAGTAGACCCACCAAACAACTCGCCGGGTAAAACAGAATACAAAGCAACAGAACTGCCAGCTAGGATAACTTTTTTACCAGTGGTTGGCTCTTTGATTTGTTTTCTCGCATAAGCAAAATTATACCAATGGGAGGTATCCCATTCCATTTCATTCGGGATACTGAATAAAACCTTTTCAAAAATTAAGTAGTCTAAGAAAAATGTAGCAATAAACAAGGCAAAGGTGACAACCGCAACCTTTGCTTTATAGGAAGCTAATAAGAATCTCACGGATATTTTGGTTTCAGATGTAGTTTTCTGAGTAATAGTTTTTTTGCGAACTGGACAGCTAATTTAAAGACTCTAGAGTTAAAGGAACTGTTAGAAAAAATATATTTAATCGGCAACTCTTTTATGGTTCCACCGCTTAATGAAATGATACTCAAAGCTTCCATATGAAAATCAAATGCGATGGACTCCAAAGGATACTTTGCTATTTTTTCGAAAGCAGATTTTGAATAACGTCTGTAACCCGACGTACAATCCTTGATATTTGGACCAATGATGTTAAATATTCCTCGAGATAAACAATAGTTCATGACTCTTGCGGCTAAATAAGATACAACTTTTCTATAAAGAGGGACATTCACGGTTTCTTTTCTACTTCCGATTAACAGATCACAGGTTTCGAAATTTATAAAATCTGGAAGTCGCTCCGCGTCGTGAGAAAGACCTGCATCCATGGTAATGACCCAGTCATAACCTTTTTCAACAGCGAACATCATTCCGTCCTGGATCCCTTTGGGAATATGGGTATTTTTCTGATGGCGAATCACAAAAAGTCTTCCAGGAAATTCAATTTGAAGCTTTTTTAAGATCTCTGGAGTAGAGTCTTTCGAACAATCGTCCGTTACGGAAACGTCTGCATATTTGATCGCCCCTCGAACAACTTGTTCAATTGTTGATTCTTCATTGTAAGCAGGGACAACCACTAATGTTTTCATTATAGATTATTTTCCAGCAATATTAAAAACTTCTTTATTGGCCTCAATCCATTTCAGAAGTCGAGTAACACCTTCCTTTGGTTTAATGGTAGGTGCGAACCCGAATTTTTTTGCTTCTTTGATGTCACAAATAAAGTAACGCATGTCTCCAGGTCGCTCAACTTCGAACAACACTTCTTGTTTTTTACCCATAATTTCACCGATCAGTTCAATACACTCTAAAAGCGAAATTTTGTGCGCGCTGGATCCTCCGATATTATAAACGCCAGGAATCGGATTCTTAAAATAAGCAAGATATGCTTGTGCACCATCTGCAGCGTGGATGATATCACGAGTTTGTTTACCCGTACCAAAAATTCGAAGGGGAAGACCAAAAAATGATCTGATGGCAAAATTCGCTACCCAACCATGATCTTCTCCACCAAACTGACGTTCACCATAGATTCCGGTAAATCTAAAACTAGCTCCCTTGATTCCGTACATATCAGTATAAGATCTCACGTAATGTTCGGCGCTCATTTTTGAAGCGTGTAAAGGCGAGAGTTGTCCAACCATCGTTGGATGTGTTTCAGGGATCTCTACTGGAACTCTTTCGTATGCGGTTTTTCCTTCTACAAGTGAGTCGTTTATCGAATTTCCGTATACGTGAATGGAAGAAGTGTTTACAACCGGAATTTTTCTTTTACGAGCAACTTCTAATACGTTAAATGTTCCAATTACATTCGTAGAAAAATCCAATTCCGGGTCTTCCCAGGAGATCGTCATCGCTGGTTGTGCAGCCGTATGAATGATATAGTCACATCCTTCGGTTCGATCCATTAAATGTTCTAAATTGCGGATATCTCCCTTCACCATCGTGACACCTAACTTTTTTAGATAATCCCAATTAAAATCTCGTGTGGCATCAGTTCCATAACCTGTCCGTTTCAATTCGTATTTTGTCATACTATCGAAACTAACTACATCCCAACCTTCTTTTCTAAAGAGTTCGCATACATGAGAACCTAAAAATCCACATCCACCAGTTACTAATACCTTATTAGCCATTCTGACTATCTCCTAAAAAAAACTTTTTTGATAATATCAATTTAAAAATCCCCCATGCATCAGCTAACATTTGTCTAAACGAATACTTGGCTGGATTAACAGGTTTAAAATATGAAACAGGTATTTCAATACATCGCATATGTGATCTAACCATCTCTATCATAAGTTCTACAATGTATTTATGATCATGAATCCTCAATTGGGATTTTACTTGGTAATAGGACTCCTTCCAAATGGAAAAGAAATGACAATCAGCATCGGTAAATCTTGGTTCTTGTCCCCACCAAAATACCTCAACTAATTTTCCCATAAGTAAATTTAAAAGACGGTAAGACGGACCAAGATTCGAACCTTGTTCGATCATCTGCCTGGTCGTTCTCGTTCCTATCACCATGTCTGAATCTTTCATATATTCTAATAATTTTGGAAAATCTTTTGATCGAAAAGAACCATCAGGTGAGACAACAACAATGATATCACCTGAAGCCTGTTCAATGCCCTTTCTCACCTGTTCGCCTAAACGACTCGGATCACCTTCTCCAGGGAAGGTATAAACTTTTACTTTTTCTTTTTTACAAAGAGCAACTGTATCATCCGTCGATTCACTATCTATTACCAAAATCTCATGGAACTTATCTTTGAAATCAACTATGACATCCGTTATGGAGCGTTCGTTATTGTAAGTAGGTATAACTAAGGAAGACTTAAACTTAGGAAACAATTCATTCCGCACTTCATAGACGGCATGATAATAGTCTTGCATCGAATTTATGTTAAAGTATTCACAAGACAAATTTGTCGCATAAACTCCACCGGCCGACTCTTTGGCCATTTTATCTATAACTTGTGTGATTTCGATGACACCAGATTTGGATGATGGAGGAGTTATTTTAAAAAATTTGAAATATTCAGGTGTAAATAAATAAGATCCCAATCCTAAAATTTGATTTGGTGGATCTTCTGGTTTTTCAACAAGATCAACAATCTTGTCTCCGTCTAACTCAACGGAATAATTTTTGCGAATGCGAGACAGTAAGGAAGTTTTTACCACTCCGATCGATGCAGCTAACTTTGGATATGTTTTGGAGGTCTTGAGAAAGTTTTCATGATCCGTTTTAAAATAATATTCATCTCCCAAAATAGTCATAAAAGGTTCTTGGATGTGCTTTTCTAGACTGGCAATATCAGAAGCTAAACCCTTTTCTGTCCATGGCGCCGAATCAATTACGATCTTGGGCAAAGCCAATCGAATGACTTCAATTTCTTCAAGTATATGTTCTTTTAAATGACCAACTAAGATATAGACTTTTTCGACACCAAAGGTCTTATATAGAAGCTCTACGTTTCGGTGCAGAATCGTTTTGCCTTCAATGACAAAAAGAGGTTTTGGTATAAAACTTGTCCGAGGATACGCTCGTGTTCCCTTCCCAGCGGCGGCAATGACCCCAATTCTGATCTTTTTCACGTAAATCGAGAGTCTTCCTCACTTGGCCTATGGTCAATCAGAAAAGGTTCGTTTCCATCTGTAGATATGGTAAGTTGATGGACCAGTAATTGGAACAAAGGAGCGAAAAGTTGCCCAATTTGTTTGGGACTCATCCCATATCTGATACGGATTTTTTTTGCCAATGCCGTTCAAATGAAATCCCCATACGCCCTCTTCCTTTTCTGCACCAGGTAGCAGAAAAGAAATCGCTACAGGCTCATCAGAGATCTGTGGTAGCCAGACGGGAAGAGGAACCTGCTTCACAGTACCAAATAAAGATTCAGAGAGAAAAAAAGTACTCTGGGCCTTGCGAATCTCAAAGTCAAGGTGCGTACAATCAAATCGACGCACCAGACCCTTTTTTTCGCCGAAGGAAATATTGGCACGGACCTGACAGGAATTCGGTTTCAAAACTAAGTTTTCTTCTTTATCATTCGGAACAGCATTGCCTTGGTACAAAATTTCTTCCCATCCCTTTTCACGATGGAACCTGAGTTCTTGGGCAAAAAAAAGAAGGCCTGTTTTCGCTTTTGAAATCTCGATACCGAGGATAAAAAAGCCATTTTCCGTCGTAAGAATCGGCGAAAAATAAAGTCCAATATTAGGAGTGGAAGAAAGGACGAGTGGAAAAAAAAGGCTTTGAATTAGAAATACAGAGACAATACTTTTCAAACGAAAGAGTTTATGCATAAAAACACTCTATATCGCAGTCAATCTCAGAACTTAATTGCGTCTATTTGTTTCCTAACTTTTTTTTCTGCGTGTGGCATTCCTCTCTCGCAGTATCTGAACAAAGAATCCCAGGACAATAATATTAGAACTCTTGCTACTCTGGGAATCGTTGCCAGTCTCGGAAATTGTGAAACTGGTGGCGATCTTTGGGCGCGAAACATCCGAACTCAAACCAGCTATTGTGTCCCAGTTGAACTAGTCAGTGTTAAATCAAATCTTCTTCTTTATAAACAAAGAGGATTATCCGTAAATACAAACCTAGAAGCGTTTGCCACAGAATTTAACGATAGCACCTATCCGAAGATAATTTCCGCCTTTGGGGAACCTTCCGATGTCGATAGAGATGGAAAAATAAAAATTCTAATTTTGGATATAATTGATGGCGCAACGTCTAACTCGGCTTATGTGGCCGGTTTTTTTGATCCCGTAAATTATTTTGCAGATGGCACTGTTTCTTCTTTACGATCCAATTTTGCGGAGATTCTATATCTTGATGGAAGAGAATTGATTGCCAATCTTTCCTCCGATCCTACGGCCCTTGCTTCTACTGCAGCCCATGAGTTCCAACACTTGATTCGATATCCTTATATGAATGCTGCGCGCGTTACGGACTCAACTTGGATCAATGAAGGGACGAGTGAAGTTGCCAGTGATATCGCGGGTTTTGGTCCTCAGACAGCAAGGCTTTCCTGTTTTCGAGGGACAGAATCAAATCGTTGTCCAAATGGTGCCAATGGAACATCTCTACTCGTTTGGGAAAGTAACGCCAGTTCTTCGACGATCCTGAAACAGTATGCGATGGCGTATGCTTACATGCGTTATCTGTATGACATCTCTGGCAATAATGCGTCTGAAAAAAATGATTTTTTTAAAAAATCTGTTCAAGGAAATAGTGCAGGAGTACGAGCAGGTACAGCAAGCCAACTTATGACTGTCTTTCGAGGATCTAATAGATTTAATGCATCACTTCTCGGCTCTGACAATCCTACCGTATTTTTCAATACATTTATGCTCTTTTTTGGCCAAGCGAGTTCAGCCACTCAATTTAGTTCGGTCAACTATGTGAATTCTAGTCTTGCGGTCGTTAGCTCTGACATTTCCAATGCCTACTCCGCCTATCCCTTTGAATCTAGTTTGAACGATTTGATTTCTACTCCTCTTACAGCCGTGTCGGGAAATTTAACTTTTGGAACCGGATCTGCTTATGTCCTAGCCAGGAATTATGATCTTAATACGGAACTGAGCCCCAAATATCAAAATATGGGAACAGTAAAAAATGTTGGTTCAACTAGAACTTTGTTAGGTTGGGGGGCATATTCGAGTGTGTCCCCGTTAACTTCAGTGAGAGATCTTCTTGAAAAGCCAGAAAACTCGAACGGAAAGGATAGATTTAAAAGTTTAATGGGACATCCTTCAGGCTCAGGTGATACCAGCCACCCACTTTGCGGAACTCAGTTTATAGACGAGCCGGCTCAAACCGTCGGAAGTATTCCAGTAGAACTGCCCGCATCAAAGAATGATAACATTCCTTAGAGATATGGCCACCATCGGCGAACGCATTGCAGGAATAATTCAGATCTTTTTTCAATTTTAAAACAGGCGATCCGTAATCGCTAGAGATTCTATCTACACGGTCCTCCCAAGATTTTAATGCTGGATGAGTAGACAATAGTGCTTCAAAGTTAGGGGAAGAAATTGGCCAGACCACAATCGACTTTATTTTTTCAGTTTTTAATCTATTCAGCATTTTTTCATAAAATAAAAATTGCATTTCACTTGGCACGTAGGAAGCAAATAACCAATCAAGTGTTCTGTGGCTTGTCATATCCAAGATATTCACATCTTTTTCCGCATAATTATCAATTGGAGACAAACCATGTCCGTTTTGGTTTAAGATGTGGTCGTAAGTAGTTTGTTTCATACTTACAAAACCTTCCAAATTAGGATTCGTATAATTTCGCCACATTTGATCTAAATAAGGTTTGTACGTGCCAACGGAAAATAACCTACGTCCTAAAAAAAAGGAAACATGTTCTTTCCCAAATAGCGAAGCATTGCGAAGGACATAAGGCAGATCAAAGCTAAATGTAAGATTCGAAATTTTAAAGATGGAATTTTGATTAAATTGATTCGGATCTGTTTCTAATAAAACGAGTTCAGGTCGAATGCCAGCATCCAATAGTTTTGTTAAATTGTAATCGTAATACGCAGGCGTTGTTACAGCCGAAGATAAATTGTATATCTCCCAATCCGGATAAAAGCGACGAAGATCTTCTGCATCAAAATAAAGCAGTCGAGAGGATCCCAAGATCAACATTAATTTCTTCTTTTGAATTTTCTCCTTATTCTCGATTATCTTTTCTAATAGGTCTTTTTTTGCGATATAATTAACGGGCGTTAAATCAAGCTTTGTCAAAAGCTGAACATACGGTATACGGAAAATTTGATCGATTAAAAAAATTCCGAACAAAAGTAGAATGGGATAAAAGAGAAAAGATTGTCTTTTCATTTAGTAAATGAAATCAGATGGCTCGGAAAAAGTAAAGCAAATGGGAGGTAAGAACTCTCCAGATTTCTCTGGAGAGACAGTTTATGCAACTTGTGTTTTTAATATCTTTCGACGTTTCTTTAAATGTAAAAACCATTCATCAGCAGCTTTGACATGTTGAACCAACTTTTTGACATACTCACGATTCTCTGGATTTAGGATTTCTCTTGCTTCTTGTATGATCTCTTCCACAGTTTTTACATGGAAAGTGAAGTAACTAGTAAAAAGATCATAGTATTCACGCTCAGTGGTTTCCCAAGCATGTTTTTCAATATCTTCATAAAATTCAAATAACATCGGTATGTCTAATTCCGGTGTAGCATCAAAATGACTATTCATCATCGCAATGCGGTCAGTAATATCTGTTAGCCTTTGGAAATAGGTTTCTAGTTCGGGAAATTCCATTGTAGACCCTCCTCATTAACCCTTACTTTTACCAGGATTTTAGAAGGGCGCGAGAGATCAAATCTTTTTTAAAAATTGCGAGAAGTCTTTGTTCTCTTTTAGAAAATCTTGCAAATGCACAACTTGACTGTCCCAACCTTCTTTAGCACCTTCTAACCAGACGTTAAATGCATCGGAATTGGGAAATCCCCCATTAACGATGGTTAATTTGGAGCGTTTTTCGCCTAAGGATTCAAAGAGAAGTTGGAGAAAAATATCGCCCGCTGGGTGATCCTTCCATTCCATTATCAATTCTTGATGAGGAACAATTTTTTTATAGGTTCCGTGAGATGTAAAATTTCCTTCAATGCCGAGATGCCAGGTCCAAGAAAAATCTCCTCCTTCCCTAGGGCGACCTCTTACCTCATCCGCCAACCAATGAACTAATACCTCATATACGGTGATCGCCTGCCATAGCCTTTCTAAGGGTTCATCAAATTCAAAAACGGATCTAGTTTCTCTCATAGGCAAAGTCTGTACGGTTTCCCATTGTTTGGCAATCCGTTTTTCTATGTTTGAGTCGATTACGATATATCACAAAATCTATCTACTTAGTAAAATCGCCCGTGCCATGACGATTACTTAGGAAGTTTTGACATGAATATCTTCTAGCCTATAGACTCATTAATCAAGCTCTTTTCAGAATTTCCTCCGAGAGGACAAAACGTCCTCTTAAGATCTTTAGGAAAGGCTTAAATTATTCGGACGAGTATAAACCATTTGAACGACACTTATATTTCTCATCTTAAATGCGGCAGCACAGTATGCTAGGTAATATCGCCACTTACGAATAAAGGTTTCACTATACCCCTGGCTCCGAACTTCTGTTATATTTTCATCGAATGCCTTTAACCACAAACGAAGCGTTTTTACATAACTAGAACCCATATCCTCTAAATGAAAGAGATACATATCTCCAGTAGAGTTTATGGCTTCGTTCATTCGTCCAACAGATGGCAATAAAGATCCTGGGAAAATATGTTTCTGAATGAAGTCGATTCCCTTTTTAAAAGCGGTGAATCGCGAATCTGGACAAGTGATTACCTGGAGAGCCATAATCCCATCTTGGGTCAAAACATCTTGGCATTTTTTGAAAAAAGATTCGTAATATGCATCACCGACAGCTTCTAACATTTCAACAGAAACGATCTTAGAGAAACTTCCAGTTATATCCCGATAATCCTGGATGCGGATATCGATAAGATGCTCTAACTTTTCACGTTTTATTTTTTCTTTTGCAAATTGATACTGCTCTTCGGATAGGGTAACCGTTGTTACCTTACATCCGTAATTTTTTGCCGCGTAAACAGATAGAAAACCCCACCCACTTCCGATTTCTAATAGATGATCGGTATGGCTTAGCCTTAACTTTTCACAAAGTTTTTCTACTTTTTTTGTCTGGGCCGCTTCTAAACTTTGGTCCAGGTTTTCAAAATAAGCAGAACTATATGTCATTGTTGGGTCTAAAAATAGTTTATAAAAGCTATTGCCCAAATCATAATGCTCAACAATATTTTTTTTACTACCGCGCTGTGAATTTCGTCGAAGAAAATGTAAAAATTTATTACCTAAATTAAAAAGATCCAGGTGGAAAAGCTTTTTCTTAGCACCAGATAAACTTGGTGAATCGTCCACATTCAATATGAACCACGAAATCACGTTTTCAATTGAATCTGTTTCCCACTCGCCCATCAAATAAGACTCCGAAAAACCGATATCTCCATGTAAAACAGAACGTTTAAAAAATTTCGGATCTTTGATATGCATTATCGCCGAATGGTATTGGGCTTCATAGGACGAGGAGGGATCACCTAACATAGACTGGGTGCCATCCGGCAATATAACTCGAATGGAACCTCTCCTCATTCTACCTAATGCTTTGAAAAACAAAGTCTGATATATCGCATACTTCTGCTTCCCAGAAGTACTTTCTACTTGTCTTAATATCGCCGGTTCAATCGTTTCTTGCAAGAGAGACTGGTTTGCTGACTTCTCCAAGGGTGACTCCTGTTTGATTTTCTATATTCTCATTTTTCTTTATATATGGAACGCGTTTCATCCAAAGTTTAATAGCCTGAAAATGGATCAAAGCTATTATTTGGACTGTTATGAATGGATATCGGCAAAAAAGAATAAACAAGTTCCATGATGAGAATTCTTTTTTTTCTCCAAGAAAGGATGTGATTAAGACTCTTTTCCCATCTTCAAATGAGTCCACACCTATGGAGAGTTTTGTCTCTGGGAAGTTAAGACGAAATTCAAATTCTGAATCTAACGGAATGAAGGGGGAGACATAAAAATCTTTTCGGACTCTGAGGTAAGATTGTGGCTCTGCGATTGTTCCGTTCGCATGTACATCCACTAATCCTATATAAGGTTTAATTTCACCGAAGGTATTACCTACCTCTGCAATCGTACAGACCATTTTTTGGTCAGAACCAAAACAAAAATAAAAACATACGGGGTTGAACACATAACCAAGCACACGTAAGTTTGTGACGATATAGACCTTTTCAATCTTTTGTTTGATACCTGAATCATAAAGGTATTGAATGATCTGGTCTTTTAGTGGCCCGTCGCCATAATGTAGATGATCTTTATCCCAAAATGAAAATAAGGAAAATGAATTGTTACCAAAAAATAGATTTTTTTGATTCAATGTTTCGAGTTCATCTAAATCTAACAAAAAAGTTCCTACGCGGTATTGAAACTTGTTCTTCACTGGGAAGATCCGAGTGTGCGCCACAAGTGCGTTATATATTTTCGAATTTAAGTCCACGGGTCTCTCCTGAGTATAGCTTGTGCTACCTGAACGGCAGATAAAAATCCGTCTTCGTGAAATCCATATCGGAAATAAGCACCCGCATAATAAATTGGGCCTTCTTCGTTTAACTTAGAAAGTTTTTCTTGTCCCAAAGAAGCTTCCACGGAAAAGAGAGGATGTTCATATTCAATCTCCTTTAGGATGTGTTCCTTTTTGATCCTTCCTGGATCATTGATGGTCACAAAATAGTCTTTCTTTTGGGAAACTCCTTGTAATCTGTTCATCCAATAAATCGTAAATGGTTCTTTACTCCCATTTTCGCTTTCTGTAATTTTATAGTTCCAACTCGACCAGATCGATTTTTTTTTCGGCATGTCGCTCGGATCTGTATGTAAAGTGGCAGTATTTTTTTGGTATTTGTATAGAGGCAACAGTTCGGATTCTAATGCCGTTGGATTAGTCAATAGTTTAGCAGAAGTATGACCATGAGTGGCTAATATTACTTTATCAAAAACATTTGTTTGTCCATTTTGCAGAGTAACTTTGACTTTGCCATTTTCGCGCAAAACGGAAGTTACGGCAGAATTACAGAAAATTTTTTCGTGAAAATCTTTTGTTATGCGTTTTACATATTCTTTCGAACCACCATGAACGGTCCACCATTGATGTTGGGTGTTAAGACCTAAAAAACCATGGTTATAGAAAAAACGGATCAATGTTTTCGCAGGAAAACTAAGCATCAAATCAGGAGGTGTAGACCAAACTGCAGAACTCATCGGAACCAAATATTGGTTTAAAACATCTTCACCAAACTTTTCTTCCGCCATATACCGACCCAAATCCCAATGATCATACTTTGGATCTTCGAGAATTTTAGGAGCATTTTCATTGAACCGATTGATCTCCAATAACATTTTGATGTATCTTGGTTTAAAAAGATTTAGTCTCTGGGCAAAAAGTCCGTTTAGCCCAGATCCACAAAACTCTAGTTTGTTGGGCGCATACTGAACGCTAAAAGACATATCCGATTTTTTAGTGGGGACGTTTAGCGTATTAAAAAGCCGAAGTAAATTCGGATAGGTTACGTGATTGAAGACTATAAAACCTGTATCGATAGGTATATAATGTCCATCTTCCTCGACATCAACCGTATTCGTGTGACCACCAACATAGCCAGCCTTTTCATAAACGGTGAGATCATAATCTTTCGAGAGGAAATAAGCGGCACCAAGCCCAGAAATACCACTGCCAATAATTGCTAACTTTTCTTTCAAATGCTTCCTCTTCTCAGCTCTTAGACATCGGATGAAAGAAGTTTGCTCATAAGTAATTGAATTTCTTTCGCTTTCTCAGTGGCAAGTTTTACGTAATCCTCGTTTCTTGACAATAGTGTTACGCCGCGTGATGAATTGATCAGTGATAACTTACCCGAAGACTGGTATATCTCCTCAAGACTTCCGCCTTGTGCGCCATAACCTGGGATTAAAAAGAACAGATGCGGATGTCGTTTCCTCATCTTCTCCAATTCAGAAGGATGAGTTCCACCCATCACCATTCCGATTTGTCCTGGATATTCCGCTTCTAACTTCGCACAAAAATCAGATACTTCTTCGTATAAATAAATACCGGAAGAACCTAAGGTTAACTTCTGCAAGTCGGATGAAGACGGATTGGATGTCAAACAGAGAATAAATACAAAGCCACCTAAATCTAAATACGGCAAAATAGAATCTTTACCCATATAAGCGTTGATCGTAAGTGCATCCACCTTTAAGGTTTGAAAGTAATACTTTGCATATTCTTTAGCGGTATTGGCGAGATCCCCTCTTTTTGCATCGGCAATGATGGGAATCCCCTCGTCTGTTTCTTTGCAAAAGCGAACGTAATCTTCAAATGCGGAAAAACCAGCCGCACCAAATCTTTCAAAAAAGGCAATATTCGGCTTCCAAGCTGCCGCAAATTCATGTGTCGCAGTAACAATCGATTTTGAAAAATCTAGTAGTGGAGAACTCGTCGCCAAACAGGTATGAGGCAACTTTTCCCATTCTGGATCAATGCCAATACAAAGTAAAGATTGGATTTTTTCCCTGCGAGCTGAGAATTTATTTATAAAAGAAGATGCCATAAAAGTTCACTTTACCTTTTTCTTCCGGGCGCTCAATTGTTCATCAATAGATCTTTTTTTATAACGGCCATATACATGGCCAGGAATTACTGTTAAACTGGTCAACGGATTTAAAACTAAATCACCTATCGAACCACCAACATACGTAGAATAGGCGGGAGTCAATAGATCATATGCGTCTTCTAATTGCTTTTTGTCTTCTTTTTCTGCAAAATAATTCAATGCATCATCGCTTGCCCTGGCCTCGTGATAAAGAGGTCCGACAATCGGCACCGCATAGACCAATGCATACGAAGTCCTATTTTTTCTTTGTAAAAAATCCTTAGCATGACCCGCTTCATGTATGGCAACGGGAATCGAATTGGAATAAAGGTTAATCGTATTGGTAAAGGAATTATAATGATCACCGCCAAAAATCCCAGCAAATAATCGTTCAGGTAAAAATGTATAGGCCAAAAGAGACACGATACCAACAGTATATCTTGCAAGTGGACTGATATTTTCATTTTTGGTAAGCCTTCGCCATTCAGAAATAGGAGCATATTGATTAAACCTAACTTTAACATCGCGCAGGTTATTATCTATTATATATTTTTTCATATACTCTTTTGTTTCTTCTGATATCTCATGGCTTTCCATATTCCAGTTCCAAAGAACTAGTTTTGATGGAAGTGAAAAAAAATAATGCCCGATTTTATCAATAATCCAAAATGGTTCACCTTCTTCAAATTGTTGCTCTCCTTCTTCAAATGCGGGAGCAGGCAAATAAGGATTGCCATAATTGTATTTTTTCTCCATAGAATAACAGTTGATACATGAAGCTAAAAAGATTAAAAATGTCATCCGTAAGCAGCACTTTTTCATGTTATAAATCTTCCATTATCTCTTTTACTTTCGGATCTCTTACAGGATCTCGTGGCGGAGGTGAAGTTTTGTTAGGTGGTTTTATGGAATTACCAGTGAATCCGTTCTGAGCCTCTAAGAAGGAAAAAAAGGATTCAATCGCATTTCTTCCTAACTGGTTTAGCTGATCCTCCCGATTTCCCCTATAGCCAACATAAGGTGTATACCAGACAAGAGGGATAATGGTTATTATACTTCCTGTCAGAAAACAATCTGTTACATGAGAATTAATTTGGTCAGAATATTCAAATGTATCCACTTTATTTTTTCCGATTTGAACTTCTATCTTTAGTTTGATGCGTGCTATATTCGAAAAACAGCCATCAACAGACTCAAATTCAAATTCTCTGATCTCAATTTTTCCGCCTTCTTTAAGCAAAAGTGGATAATTTGTCGGACGTACCGAAAATTCTTTGCGAATCAAATATGGTAAACTTCCATATTCATTTAACAAGTCATATTCGACACCAACCAAAGGTAAACCCTTGGTCGTATAGATGTAAGGAGAATAGTACGCAAATCGATCAGGAAACGGATGAGCGGATACAATCGAAATTTTAGGGAAGGTTTGAATCACTTCATAGGGAGTTTCATGGGGGTAAGGCCTGTAAACACGAATCGAAGTAGAACAATTTTCTACTAAAAAGAAAGCTATTGCTAAAATGAGGAGATACCTTCGTTTAAAAAACATAACTATATCCCATAAAAAAATTTGTGACGGTAAAATACCTCGAAGCTCGAAAGCCATCACCATCAGCTTCATAGAATGCGGAAGTTGTATACCAATTGAACACCCCTAAGGCGAGCGCTTCGGGAGAGTTCGCAAAAAAGCTCGGTGTTTGGCTCTCATTAGCACTCCATGTATAGGAAGTTGATTTTGCTCCAAAACTAAATTTGTGAAAATCTGATAAGAGAAAGGAATAAATTAAATTTAAATCAATACCCGTAATTTTTAAATCAAGTGGTTTGGAGGATTCAACGCTATAAAACTGAGATCCTGTTCTCGGATTGCCGCTTAAATCAACATAGCTATCACGTAATGAATTTCTGCTGTATTGTAGAGAACCAAACGTAGTATAAAAAAAATCAGAACCGAACTCAATTCTGCTATTTTTAATTGCCGACTGGTAGATACGAAAACCAGCACTCGGAGCGACGAATCGCGCGGTTTCTTTTAAATCTCCAGCTCGGTTCAATGTAGGGGAAAGAAAAGAAGATTCCGTTTCCCAACCTCCAACTCGCATTCCAAAATCCCAAGAGATCCATCTTTCCTGGTCTATTTCTTCGTGTATTTTAAACATAAATCGGTGGTCATACATTTGGAATTTTGTATTGTACCTTGCAAATTGTTGGTCCAGACCGTAAGCAAAATGGTCATAAGCACCGTATACAGGCAAATTAGAATATTCAAAACCCCACTTTTTATTTTGTGACACAAAATTCAATTGTAAGGTGGGAAGAATGGAAGGCTTAGGTGCAACTGCCCCTTGTTCTACGATAAACGGAAGAACTGATTCATTTTGGTAAGGGATCACACTTCGTGGCAAATAAGGAGAGCCATTTTGTAAAGCGACTCGCCCATTGTCTAACGCCCAGTCCATACCTGATTTAAAATACGCGGCAGGCAAATTCGCACGAACACCTAACTCCCAATAGCCGCCAAGATATGGAACATTGCCTGCAGAGAATGGATGCGGCAATTTTGGTCTTGGATCTCCTACATTAACAGCAACAGGGATTTCGCGAGCAAAGTTTGATTTCCTTATTTCACGACTTAGATTTCTTTTTTCTACTGCTTTTTCTTTTTCACCTTTCACATCATGTTGGTCGGCTTCCAGATCAAGTTCAATGGCGCGTGATTCCTGGGCAAACGTCTCTACAAAAGGTAGAAACAAAATGAAAAATAAAAATATGCCTCTCTGTAAATTAACCAAAGAGTTGTGAAGAAAGGAAAACATCGAAATTAGTTTTTTCTCTTGATATATGCTTTTGCAAATTCGGGCAATACGAAAGCGGACTTATGCATTTCCAAACTATAGTACTTCAAGCCTTTGGGAAGTCGATTCACATCAGGAGTTACTTTGTATGGGTCAATCGCATTTGACATAAAAGTAAATCCTATGATTCCGGATGGATAACTTGGAATTGTTGTATAATAATATCCATATTCGGGAAAAATTTTCGGTATAAATTCAAATAAGGAGGAAATTACATCCCCGTGATACCAAAATGATTCCGCTTGTGTCGCAATGATACCCGTCGGTTTTAAAGCGCCTGCCATATCACGAAAAAAAGGTTCCTTGAACAAAACTTCTGCGGGACCAACTGGATCACTCGAGTCAACTAAGATCACATCAAATCGTCCTTTGTTTTCCCTTGCAAACTTTGCTCCATCATCATAGTAATGAATGACCTTTTTGTCTTTCATGGCATCCGCACATTCAGGAAAATACTTATAGCTAATGTCTACCACACCCTTGTCAATTTCGCAGAGTACTACCTCTTTTACGGAAGGATGTTTTAGTACTTCGCGTACGGTACCACCATCTCCCCCACCAATCACAAGCACAGATTCTGGATTTGGATGGCTCATCATGGGAACGTGAGCAATCATTTCATGATAAGAGTGTTCGTCTTTGTTCGTCACCATAGTGACACCATCGAGTGTGAACATTCTGCCAAATGCTTGCGTTTCAAAAATGTCAATTTTCTGAAATGGAGTTTGCAGACTCTCCAAAGTTTTCGTTACTCGGTAACTGACCGCCCGCCCCTTTTCAATTTCCAATTTTTCAGTATACCAGATTTCCATACGATTCTCCCTATCATTTCAGGCATTAGTTTATGTCAGCTTCAGCTTTCCCAGAAAGAAGTGTAGTTTTTTTTCCCATATAAAAAAGTTCTTTCCATTCTTCGAAAGTAGCATATCATTCTACAGTTTTGATCAATTGATACGAAAGGAGAATGTATGCTCGGAAATTTTACTGAAAGTTTAAAAGGAACAGTCGGAGGGGTTGCGCTCCTGATTGCTTCTTTTCCTATTTTATTTCAGAATGAGGGTTGTGCTGTAGACATTGCGAAGGGGCTAGAAGAAGGAGCGGGTCTTGTTGTCAGCATCGATGCAACCAAAGACATTTCATCCTATAACGGGAAGTTAATCCACGCAAGCGGTGACGCGAAAGCTGGTGCCAAAATCGCAGATTCTGAATTTGGTGTGGAAACAAATGGCCTTGTATTAACGAGAAAAGTAGAAATGTACCAATGGGAAGAGACTTCCAAGGAAGACAAAGACAAAAATAAGACTTATTCCTATAAAAAAGATTGGTCCTCCTCCGAAATCAATTCCGGTAATTTTGACCAGCCAAATGGACATACAAACCCTTCCATGCCCTACGAAACGAAAACAGTTCGTCCAAGTTCGATCACGATGGGCAATTTAAACTTTTCAGATGCGCTCATAGACTCGATTTCCCCGAATGAAGATTTATCCTACGACCAAGCAGACAAAAATGCTCTCAAAGCTAAATTTGGTAGTCGCGTAACGGTTCGTGATGGCGAAATCTACATAGGCGCGAATCCCGCTTCACCAGAAGTTGGAGATTTAAAAATCAGCCACCGTGTCGCTCTAGAGGGAAAGGCATCGATCATTGGAGCCTTAAAAGGAGGCACAGTAAATTCCTACACCACAAAACGAAATACCACCATACTTATGTTTGATTTTGGTGAAAAAGAAGCGGCAACGATGTTCCAAGAAGCCCAAGATGCAAATGTTCTTCGAACATGGGCAGTAAGAATTTTTGGTTTCTTTGCAATGTTTATGGGTTTTCGCCTCCTCTTTGGACCTATAGCAGCTGCTGGCGGATGGATTCCAATCCTTGGTGGCATTTTAGAAATGGGTGTTAGCATTGTCGCGGGGATTCTAGCATTTTCCCTCTCCTTTATGACAATCTCGATTGCATGGATTTTTTTCCGACCAGTTCTCGGCATCAGTTTGTTATTACTGGGAATCGGTGCATTTGTGTATCTTTATATCCAGAAAGGAAAATTTAATAAAAACGCTCCTACTTCTACGTAAGGGGATAAATTTTAGAATTGGCAGACAGGACTTGCTTCTGTCTGCTAGTTTATAAATGAAAAAATATTATAAAGTATATTATCTGATTGGCTTTCTGGCCATGCCTCTCTTCATCCTTCTTTTAGTTTTTCTCTATATCCACCTAAACCAACTTGCTAGCGAAAATCTTTATTGGGGCCACAATAAATCCTTTGCTTTCTCCCAAGCCTCTAGGGAAGGAAAACTTATCTTACTTTCTGTTACTAAAAAAAGATGTGATGCGCTTTACGGATTGGAATGTGGGGAAGGAAAACCAGACTTAGGCGCCTACGTACTGTTAAATCTAATTCCGTCAGATAACGATTTTTCCTCTATGATTTCGGATGATAGATTCGAAGAACTTAAGTCAGGTGAGTTGCCTAGATATTATCTACTTAATACAACAGGGGAAATCCGCTATTCCTCCCGCGAGCTACCGAGTGTAATCGATATGCGAACCTTGCCCAAATCGGAAAAATAACAGAATTTATTTTTTGGAAGTCCTGATGATTTCCATAATTGCACAAAACAAAACAATCCCTCCACCTAACCAAATTCGATTGGGAGGGATTTCACCTATAAAAAACCAAGCTGATAAGATTCCATAAAACGGACTGATGGTAGAAAAAATTCCAGCGGTCACAACTGGCAATTGTGAAAAACTTCTGATCCAAAGAGTGTGCGCAAATGCAGTAAAGACCCCAGCCATAACTACTTGGTAAAACAAATACAAGGGATTGGACACCATTGCAACTAAACCATCCGCAAATGGAAGGAGAAGAAGAGATGTTGCAAAAAGTTGGATGGAAAGTAGATGGGCACTCGCATAATGCACGTGCATTTGTTTTGTCAGAATATTTCTAAGTGCATATAAAACAGCCGATACCAGCCCCCAAACTACACCTTGGAAACCCGCATCGTTCCAATCATAACTTGGTATCATGGTCGCAAGTCCACCGAATGCAAACATAGCCAATAGTATCGAAAATGGATCGATTTTTTCCCCTAAAAACAAAGGTTCCATGATGGCCGTAAAAACGGGATAGGTAAAAAGGGACAACATTCCGATGGCAATCGTGGATACTTGGATGGAATGAAAATAGGTGACCCAATGGGCACCAAATAAAATGCCAATTCCAAAAATCTTAAGAAAATCTGCGAAGTTACGTACACGGATGTTTTTGCCGCGCAGTATCAAAAACAGAAATAACAGAATGCAGGCAATCACTGCCCTTCCCGAGATGATGGTTGCTGCTGGGAAGGGAAGAAGTTTGGCGAACAGTGTCACGTTTCCCATAATGAAAACGGACAAGTTTAATTCGAAGAGGGTCTCGTACTTTGGTTTGGAAGAGATCACTTCTTCCTAGGTTTCGACTCCTAGAAATTTGGCTATGGAATTTCGATCTTTTTCCAAACTATGTTTGTGAATTTCTTCAATGGCTTTTTCAACTATCGGAGAAACAAACAATAAACCAGAACTCACTTCTACATCATAACTGCGCTCAGAAGATGAAGCTCCCGTACTTTGGTAAACACTTTTCCCTTTGATCACAAATACATTGTCTTTGCCAGGAGGTGCAATTTTGAATACATGCGTATTTGTCGAAGTGTCAAAAGTCGATTCTTCCAACAGAGAAAGATCAGAAAGAGCTGCCTGCAATACAACCGGCAAAGAACCTTCCAAACTTACTTTTCGTTTTTGGGTGATGATGTTGCCATCCTTAGATTCTTCGATCATTGTAACATTTTTAAGATCAGGAAACTTATCTAAATGTTGGTATCTCTCTTCTCGGGCTTGGAGTAGTTTTTCGAGAGAAACGGGGAACGTGTGTGTTACTTTATACTTCACTATTTTTTCTTTCCTTTCTTTTTAGCGGCGGGTTTCGTTTTTTTCTTTGGGGCTTTTTTACCAGGTTTTTCTACTTTTTTAACAGTTTTTTTAGATATTGGTTTTGTTTTGGTCTGACTTTTTTTAGGACTGGATTTTTTAACGAGAGTTGTTTTTGCCTTAGGTTTGGGTGTCGAGGTAACGGGCGTTACCTCTGCTAAAAGAGCCTCATCCTCCCAATAAAATACTTGATCTGCGGGCAGAGATTGTTCCATAGCCATTGCTTGTGCCGAAAGCAAGGATGTATTCGCATCATTGAAGTTAGCTAACTTTTGAAACAAAAGATTAATTTTTGGATCTTGGAATTTATTTCGAATCTTTGCATAGAAATTTCGTGCATCTTCCCCTTCCCTCACTGCCAATTCAAGAGCCTTTTTTTCATCTGTCTTTACTTCGACGTTTTTGTTACGATCAAGTTTATCCATCAGTTTCAACATTGTGGAGGAATGAAACTTTTCAATTTCGTTTAATTGTTTCAAATTCGGAAGTTCTTTACCTTCCGCATTTTTATAGACTTCGCGTATGAACTTGATATGTTCATCACCATCTAATGCGAGTTGGCTGAAAAGTTCCCGAATTGGTCCCTCTGGCAATTGTTCAGATATTTTTAAATAAAACTGAAAGCATTTAACTTCGTGATCTATAGCTGCAGCGATGGCTTCAATAAATGTTGTTTTTTTTAGGGATTTCATTTTGTAGATTCCTCAGAGAAAGCGCTCATATTTTCGCTCGGTTCTCTCATTTTTCAAGTACTTTTCCTTCGGGTAAGATTCAATTCTTCTTCTTTCGTGGCCGCGTAGATCAGAAATTGGGCAACATAGTATGTAATCATGATCAGTAAGGAAGCCAAATGCCGATCCATATTTTTATTTAAGAACATTGAATAGGCGATGATCGAATCGGAGAGGATAAAGATCAAAGCACCGATAAAACCCAATTGAAAAACTTTTAGTGTGCCAATCCTAGACGCCGACCTCCATCCCATCAAACAAATCGCCGTTACATAAACGGCCACAGGAATCGTAAGCGCTCCTAATTCGGGAGCAAGGAAATAGAAAAAAATAATCCCAAAACCTAAAAAAGGCAAAGCTCGCAAGGGAGAAAATTTGGCTCCAAGGGAAAATGCATACGCATAGATCAATTGGGCGACTAAAAAGGAACCGAGACCCGGAACGAAGTAACTTGGATTTGGCAGTGCTAAAAATGAATCTCCAAATAAGGAAAAGATAAGCGCGGAAACCACCAATTTTCCTTTTTTCTGAAGAAACGCCCAATCCTTCGCTAGAAAAAAAATAAGAACAAGAATGGGGATGATCTTACTAGGTAAAAAGAAGTAACTCTCTTTTGTGATCGAAACAATCGCCAACAAATGAACAAGACCATACAAACCGAATAAAACTATATCTTTTGTCATATTTCTTACTTTACACCATGCTCTCTGTCGTTTTTATCATTAGAGAAACTGAGTGTTTTATTAAATGAAACGAATCCATCGCATGTCTATCTTTTTCTTAATTTGTTTTTCCTCGTTTGGCTTATCCGCGAGAGAGGTGCCGAGTGGCGGCGAAATGTTACTAGATGTAATCTTAGCAAGACCGGTTGGTCTAGCGAGCACGGCACTAGGAACAACCGCTTGGCTTGTAGCCACACCATTCACTCTTTTGTCAGGCACTTGGAAACAATCAGCAAAACGACTGGTTGTTTATCCAGCAAGATTTACATTTGTTCGGGGTCTTGGAGATTTTCCAGGATATATGGAAGAATACGAAACGGTAGAGGACTAAATTGGACCCATTGCTATTTTCTGAATTTCCCGAGGTCACAAACGAGGAATGGAAAAACACGATCCTCAAGGATTTAAAAGGCCAACCTTTTGAAAGAATAGAATGGAAAACGGAAGATGACCTCACCCTTCTACCTTATTATCGAAAAGAAAACCTGCCTCCATCTTTACCTTCCATTCCGAGAAATGAACGGGGATGGAAAATCACAGAATCGATATTAAAAAATGAATCGATTGCACTAGCAAATCAAACAGCCAAAAGCGCACTTCAAAATGGAGCAGAAGCACTATTAATCTATTCTCACGAAGAAGGTGGTCAGTCTTATGGTGTTCCCGTGCATTCACCCGAGGAACTCTCTGCACTATTCAATGGAATAGATCTTCGCATTACTCCGATTATCCTTTCTCTTGCCAATCGAACCCCAGATTTTACAAAAAAAATTCGCAATCTATCTGAAGGTGCCGCACAAATACTTGCAGATTACGATCCTTATGGAACTGCGTTGTTATGTGGCGAGCTAGGTGCCACAGAAGAAAAAGCAAAAACAAATATATCTGATTTAGTATCATCCTCCGATTCTCATCGACTTATCTGTGTTCATTCTTACTACTTACGAGATTCTGGAGCGAGTATTTCGCAAGAGCTAAGTTACGCACTCGCCTGGGGTGTTGCTTATCTAAATCTAATTTTAGAATCGGGTAAATCTATATCTGATGCCGCTAAGTCCATTTGGTTTTGGATGGGCGTTGGTTCTGATTACTTTACGGAAATTTCAAAAATAAGAGCATTTCGTATATTATGGAGCCAAGTATTAAATGCGTACGAACCAGAATTAGGTGAAAAGACAAAGGCTCTGATTCATTCTAGTACCACTTCTTGGAATTTTACGGCGTATGATCCACATGTAAATATCCTTCGGGGAACAACGGCAGCGATGTCGGCTGTACTCGGTGGGTCAGATTATGTTCACGTGAGTCCATATAACTCAGTTTATTCTCTTACAAATGAATTTGGAAATCGACTTGCCAGAAACACACAATTACTTTTAAGACATGAGTCCCATTTAGACAAGGTAGAGGATCCTGCCTCTGGTTCCTATTATTTAGAAGTTTTAACACAAAAGTTAGCTGAAAAAGCGTGGAACCATTTTCAGGAAATCGAAAAAATAGGTGGGTTTCATGTTTGTTTGTTAGATGGCGGCATCCAAAACGAGATTGATTCGAGCGCCAAACAAAAACGCGATGCTGCTGCTTCCAAAAAACAAACTCTATTAGGAACTAATCAATACGCTCTCGCCAAAGAAAGGCATCCTGAATTACTAGAAAACATAGAAAAGGTAAAAAAATTATTAGATTTCCCAAACACTGGGAAATACAAACGACTCGATCCTTTACGTCTGTCTTGGGATTTTGATCGATTGAGAATTTTAACGGACCTACATATCGCCAAAGGAAAACCTGCTCCTAAAGTTTTCCTATTAACTATAGGTGACCTAACGATGCGTAAAGCAAGAGCTGGTTTTAGTTCTAATTTTATTGGCTGTTTAGGTTATGAAATCATCGATCATATCGGCTTTTCCTCGTTAGAAGAAGGAATTTCCGAAGCAAAAAAAACAAATTCCGATATTGTTGTATTATGCTCGTCTGACGAAGAATATGCGACCTTGATTCCTGAATTTATTTCTTTAATTAAAAAGGAAATCCCCTCGGTCTGGCCGATTGTTGCTGGTTATCCCAAAGATTTAATTACAAAAGCCAATGAACTGGGAGTCACTGACTTCATTCATATGAAATCAAATCTGATTGAGTTTATGGAAAAAGCGCAAGCTAGATTGTAAGGAATAAAAAGAGCAATGCGACCAGATTTTACAAAAATTCCGTTTTCCCCTTCTAAAGCAGTTAAAAATAAAAAAGCCTCTTCTTTATGGCAAACACCAGAAGGCATTGGCATCCAATCTCAGTACTCTTCTGAAGACTTGGTTGGATTAGAACATTTAAATTTTGCGGCAGGCATGCCACCTTATCTTCGCGGACCTTATTCCACAATGTATGTGAACAAACCTTGGACAGTTCGTCAATACGCGGGCTTTTCGACTGCCGAAGAATCAAATGCATTTTATCGCAGAAACCTGGCGGCAGGACAAAAGGGATTATCGGTAGCATTCGATCTTGCTACTCACAGAGGTTATGATTCCGACCACGAACGAGTCGTAGGTGATGTTGGGAAAGCAGGGGTTGCAATCGATTCCGTTTTAGATATGAAAATTCTTTTTGATCAAATTCCTTTAGATCAAATGTCGGTATCGATGACAATGAATGGAGCCGTAATTCCCGTGATGGCGTTCTATATAGTTGCAGCAGAAGAACAAGGTGTAAGCAAAGATAAATTAGCTGGCACCATTCAAAATGATATCTTAAAAGAATTTATGGTTCGGAATACTTACATTTATCCACCAAAACATTCCATGAAAATCATTGCTGATATCTTTGGATATACTTCTAAGTACATGCCTAAGTTTAACTCCATCTCAATTTCAGGATATCATATGCAAGAAGCAGGAGCAACTGCTGACTTGGAGCTTGCATACACTCTGGCAGATGGATGGGAATATCTCAAGACAGGTATTAGCTCTGGACTTTCCGTAGACGAATTTGCTCCTCGCCTCTCTTTCTTTTGGGCCATTGGGATGAACCATTTTATGGAAATCGCAAAAATGCGAGCAGGCCGATTGTTATGGGCAAAAATCGTAAATCAATTTAATCCCAAAAACCCTAAATCAATGGCACTTAGAACACATTGCCAAACATCAGGTTGGTCCCTTACAGAACAGGACCCTTATAACAACGTCGGAAGGACTTGTATTGAAGCTATGGCTGCCGCACTCGGACATACCCAATCCTTACATACCAATGCGTTAGATGAAGCGATTGCACTTCCGACTGATTTTTCCGCAAGAATTGCGAGAAATACACAAATATATCTCCAAGAAGAAACGAATATTCACAGAGTCATTGATCCTTGGGGAGGCTCTCATTATGTAGAAAAACTTACCCACGATCTCGTTCACAAAGCTTGGAGTTTGATAGAAGAAGTACAAAAGTTAGGTGGGATGGCCGAGGCCATCGAAACTGGCATTCCCAAAATGCGAGTCGAAGAGGCGGCTGCGAGAAAACAAGCAAGGATCGACTCAGGAAAAGATATAATCGTAGGTGTTAATAAGTATCGCCTAGATAAAGAAGCGCCAATTGATATCTTAGACATTGACAATACGGCAGTCCGTGAATCACAAATCAAAAGACTAAACAAAATGAAAGCGGAAAGAGATAACGCTGCTGTTGAGTCTGCACTAAATGCCATCACAAAATGTGCAGAAGGTGGCGCTGGGAATTTATTAGAATTGGCAGTGGATGGAGCAAGGAAGCGAGCATCGCTCGGTGAAATTTCTTTTGCCATGGAAAAAGTTTTTGGGAGGTACAAAGCCGTGATACGCTCAATTTCTGGTGTTTACTCTTCAGAAATCTCAGAAGACAAAGGTTTTATTGAAGCAAGGTCCCTTGCGGATGAATTCTCCAAATTAGAAGGTCGTCGACCTAGAATCATGGTTGCCAAAATGGGGCAAGATGGTCACGATCGCGGAGCAAAAGTTATCTCTACGAGTTTTGCCGATATGGGATTTGATGTTGATATCGGGCCTCTATTCCAAACACCCGCTGAAGTTGCCAAACAAGTTGTCGAAAATGATGCACATATACTTGGCATTTCTTCTTTAGCGGCTGGTCATAAAACGCTTGTTCCACAAGTAGTGGAAGAACTGAAAAAATTAGGTGCAGAGGATGTGTTGGTGATCGTTGGTGGTGTGATCCCAGCTCAAGATTATGATTTTCTCTACAAAGCAGGAGCAACGGCTATATTTGGTCCTGGAACAGTAATTTCTGAGGCTGCCAAACAAATACTAAATATAATGCTCAATGAACGGAGAGCCGCCTAACAAAAAAGACAGACCAAGTGGTGATTCATCCCCTACTCCAAGTGCTTTGAATGTTATGCCTGGGGTGGAGGATGCTCCGTCTATCAGTCCTTATGTGGCAGAACAAAGGAAGTCTCAGAAAAAATCATCAATAAATACGAGCGAAATTGCCAAGGGAATCCTCGAGGGAAATCGCACATTGCTTTCCAAGGCAATCACACTTGTAGAAAGCAATCGAGAAGATCATAATGATCTTGCGCAATCCATATTAAAACAAATTTTACCTCAATCTGGAAACAGTATCCGCATTGGCATAACAGGTGTTCCAGGAGTTGGCAAATCAACTTTTATAGAAAGTTTTGGAAATTATCTGATCGAAAAAGGACATAGAATAGCGGTACTCGCTATAGATCCAAGTTCACAAAGAACAAAGGGTAGCATACTCGGCGATAAAACGAGGATGGAATCTTTGTCCAGGTCTCCTTCTGCCTTTATTCGACCTTCCCCAAGCAGCGGGTCTTTAGGTGGGGTTGCAAGGAAAACTCGAGAATCGATTTATTTGTGTGAGGCGGCAGGTTTTGATATTATCATCATTGAGACAGTGGGAGTTGGTCAATCTGAGACTCAAGTACACTCAATGGTAGATTTTTTCCTATTGCTAATGTTAGCTGGCGCAGGCGACGAACTTCAAGGAATCAAAAGAGGAATTATGGAGATGGCAGATCTTATTGCCATCAACAAAGCCGACGGGAAAAATGAAGCGTATGCCACAAGAGCTAGGGCTGAGTATGAATCCGCCCTACATCTTTTTCCATTACCCGATTCAAAATGGATTCCTAGGGCAATCACTTGTAGTGGGCTCGGAGGTTCAGGGATCGAAGAAATCTGGAACCTAATCGATGACTACAAAAACACAACTGTGAAAAATTCTTACTTTTATGAAAACAGAAAAGAACAAATGAAAATGTGGTTTGAAGAAACCTTAAAGGAAGCAGTGCTCGATCAATTTTATGATCGAGTTGGAGTGAAAGAATCGATAGCTTCTGCAGAGGAGCGAGTATTCAATGGAAAATCTTCGGTTTTAAAGGAAATCAAGAATATTTTAAATGAAAGATAAATTCCAAAAGTTAGGATTATTCGCATTAACCCAAAGTTTTTTTCAAATTGGATCTGTTATGTTGATGGCAGTAACCGTTTTGGCGGGTCAATCGATTGCAGATACTCCCGAGTCCGCCTCCTTTCCGTTATCCTTAGTCATTTTAGGAACTCTTCTTGGTTTGTTCCCGGCTTCTTTCGTTATGCGAGAATATGGTAGAAAAAAAGGGCTATTGCTTGGAACAAGTCTCGGTCTATTAGGAGCCTTTATTGTATCTTATGGACTTTACTCAAAAAGTTTTTTCTATTTCTCTTTAGGTCATCTTTGTTACGGCTTCCATCAGTCTTTTTTACAGTATTTGAGATTTACTGCAATGGAAAGCGTACCCCATAAGGATAGAGCAACTGCCTTGTCTTGGATTTTGTTAGCTGGAATTCCAGCAGCATTCCTAGGACCATTAGCAGGTTTATACGGGAAAGACCTTTTTGTTTCCTCTCTCTATTTAGGATGTTTTGTATTACTAACTTTCACATTGACTGTTCAATTTTTGCTCATTTTAAATTTACCACAACCAGCTAAAAGCATGGAAGCAGAAATCAAGATGAACCATGATGAGAAAAGGTCACGTCCCTTCGGATATCATATTAATAACATCGGTTTGTGGTCCGCAATTTTGGCAAGTGGCATTGGCTTTGGGCTTATGGTTATGTTGATGTCTGCAGTTCCGGTAGCGATGAAATCACACGGCCATCAGATGCACTCTTCAACTCTCGTTTTGCAATGGCATGTTTTGGGAATGTACATTCCTTCTTTTTTTTCAGGCACTCTCGTAAAAAAACTTGGAGCTCCAAAATTAATTTTACTAGGCACAGGTATTATGTTCTTCGAAGTAATTGCCGCATTACAGGGAACTGATTTTTTGCCTTTTGCTGTGGCATTAATTTTGTTAGGTGTCGGATGGAATTTTATGTATGTTGGTGGAACTAATTTATTAGTAGACCAGTACCATCCACCTGAGAAAAATTTAATCCAAGCCGTAAATGACACGTGTGTTTACCTATTGGCAACTGTTTCTACCTATAGCTCTGCTTATTTAGAAACAAAAATCGGTTGGTTTGGCTTAAATTTAGTTTCCATTCCGTTTTTGTTTCTGGTAGGTATTACAGTTTCTATCCTACTGCTGTGGAAAAAGAAACAAGAAGAACGAATGATCTGAAGTTCGAAGAGTTTAGGTCGAATGTCTACTGATATGTTCGAGGATCAAGGTTTTGTCATTTTCAAAAAGTTGGTTAAACTCCAGGCCTATTTCATAATAGGCACCTTCTTCAAACTCTTCCAAACGAACCACTTTTGCCTTTGGGTAAAGCACATAACGTACGTCAGGAAATCTTAATTCCAGCTCCAACCTTGTTCCGATCGGCATGGGTTCTAAAGTTTTAAATAGCAAACCCCCTTCCGATAAGTCTTGAGATTCCCCTTCTCCTTTATCCTTTGGAAGAAACATTTGTCCTGAACCAACTTGCAGAACTCGATAAGTTAAGTGAACCTTTTCCGTAATCCGTTTATAAACGCGCTTCTCTTGGGACATGAAGTCATAATAACTAGAAAAATCTTAAAAAAACAAGTTCATTTTTGCGAAGGGCCTTGCTTTCTTAAGAATGTGTTTCTAAAATATCCGATTAAAGTCTAATCAGAAAGAATTTAAACCCTATTTTAGGAGTCTATATTCCTGCAGACAAGCGATACCAGAACTCTCACGATACGTCCGAACCAGGGAGGCCTTTGCATTTAAACTTTTTGATCTATTCTCAAATTTTTCTTCGATAAAAGAATCAGGGCATGTATCACTAAGCAATAAAACCGAATCAAAGCTAGACCATTCTTTCCATCGATACTTATGATCGTTTCGAACTCCGCCTAACCGAAATGTTTTCAATTTCATGGCCAGGTCAAAATCGGAAGCGATCATCCTTCCTCTCGTGAGATATTTCGTTTGATCATGAAATGCATTCAATAATACATATTTTTTATCGGATTCTATTTGGGAGGCAATTTCTCGGGCTGGTTGAAAGTCCAAAGCATTCATGCCTCGATAACAAAAAGGTTTTGTTTGAAAAAAAGAATCCGACAACAAACCTTGTTTATAAAACAAATTCCATCCAACCAATCCCAAAGAAATCAGTAATACAGAATATGCTAATTTTTTTTGATAACTTGCTTCTGCAAATTGCGCAAATCTTAACGACCAAACAAATGCAAAAAAACCGATTGAGGGAATAAATTGTAATACGTGCCGTGGTTGTTTATTTCCTGTCGTAACTTCCAAAATCAGTAGCTCAAGAAAAACGACAATAGTTCCCGCAAGAAGAGGATCTCTGATTTTGATTTTCCAAGTTTCTGATTTTCGCATCATATAATAAAGAATCGAAACAAAGGCTACTCCTATGAGAATACGAAAACCCCAGATAAAATCAAAGATACCTGGAACTTCAGGATTTACTCCCGGTTCTGTCCATAGAGTTAAAAAGAAACTTCGAGTGTATTGATTGACAATCAATTGTGCATCTATCAAAGCATTTACTCGATCTGGATTGAGAAATAACCAAAAAAATGCGGGGAAAAATACAAAGAGCCAGAGTGTCGTCATCGTTCTGGGAAAAATCAATTTAGCTTTTTTTCGATTCCGGTAAATAAAAATAGAAAAATCGATAAACACCACTACTGTGATGTAATACATAAAAGTTTTAAATGTTCGTTGATTCAAATTTATTTTTGTGACAACTCGAAGAATCGGAAGTGAGGCAATCATTATAATTACGAAAACTAAGTATATGAGTCTAAATCCTTTCGCATACTCTTTGTAGAGATAAATAACTACATCCTTATATTGATTTGGATTTCGGAATATTTCATAAGCGAAACATGCCATAAAAAAAAGGATGCCATACGGATATTTCGTAAAATAAAATCCAAATAAGGAAAAACTTATGAGATACTTGGTTGTGTCTTTGATGAAACCATTATTGTCATCTTCATATAACCTAAATAATGCGTATCCACTTAGTAGCAGAAAGAACATAGATTGTGTTTCTAACATCGAAGTTAGAGAGTATACGGGCACCTCAGAAGTTTGGATCGTCAATACGAAGGAAAAAAAAGCAAATACAGATCCCCAAAAATAAGAACCCGTCACCTTGATAAGAATATAATAAAGTGTGGGGAAAATAAGGATCAGATAAAACAAACCATGAAAAGAATCTCGGTAAGTGATCGGCCAATCTGTTGGAATGTAGAGGGAAAAAAAAGTAGTAATGGATCTTAGTGGAGGCCATGTGGGAGATTCAAAAAAAGGTAAGATTCCATTCCAATAATTTCCTTCTCGAAAGTCCACCGCCTGATCCAAAACATTCGAAAGCCTGATATTTTCATCCCAAGATAAAAAATCATTGTTCGGACACGTCGTCAGAAAAATTTCCCAAGCCTTTACCGAATAAAATACCACTAAAGCAATCCCGAGAAAGAAAAACGGGATTCCTGAGATTTTTTTAAGCCACATTCGCATAATCCTAGTAGTCAATCTGATGGAATCATTCAAAAAAAATAGTTTTTTCTCCTTTTCCTTACTGAAAATCAAAGCCAGGAAATCCCGTTTTTCACTTTTACTGCTATGGAAATTTTAAATTCTGGAAGAAAGGCGAAGAAAACAATGCAAATCGATTCTCCTCGGTTCGGTAACAAATTAGCTCTCTATTTTGTGCTCACACTTGTTAGTATTTTTTTCATTGGTTTCCTTTCGAAACCAGTCACTGGCAACAGTGAACGAAAAGAGCCCAAGTTCCCTTCTGGCTTAACCCCAGATCCTTTCGAACTTTATGAAAGTCTTCCTCTATTTTCTGCTCCCTCAGAACAAAATATTCCGTCGGATTTTAGTATCGAATCTTCGTTTCCACCTCCAGGAGACCAAGGGAATCAAAAGAGTAGCGCAGGTTTTGCGGTCGCATTTGGACTTATAACCTATCTAGAAGCAGAAAAGTCGAAAACCAAAAACCTCTCGGAGATATTACCACTTTCGGACAAAGGACAAAATCTTTTTTATTCGCCTGCCTATTTGTACAACCAATTGAACAATGGAAGAGATTCAGGCTCCTCTTTGCTAGAAACTCTCGTATTGGCTGAAAGCAGAGGCGCCGTTTCTTTAAAGGAAATGCCCTATACTCCTTCCAGTTTCCGAGCTAAACCTGGACCGAGCCAAATTGAATTAGGTAGAAAAGTACGTTTGTCCAAAATCTGGAAAATGGATCCCAATGACCTAACGTCGATTAAATATGTTATTTCGAAAAAAAATCCAGTTTTAATCAGCTTTTTAACATTTGATAATTTTTTAGAGATCAAAGGCGACACAGTTTATTCCAATTTTTCTGGTGATTCCATTGGAGCTCAATCACTCATTTTGATTGGATATGATGATGATAAAAAAGCATTTCGTGTCTGGAATTCATGGGGTCGTGAATGGGGAGACAGCGGCTACCAATGGATCGATTACCATATTTTCCAAAAATTGGTTAGATCTGTTTTTTTCGTTCAGTCAGAAAAAAATGCCACTTTCACCGTGGAAAAAAATATAATAGAATCACTATCTTCACTGACCAAATCAGGAAACCCACTCCCTTGTCCTTCCGAAGTCTTTGTCTCAAAAGGAGAATTTAAGGACAAAATCAGAATCGTTTGGCAAAAAGTAAACCGTGCTATCGGATATGAAATTTATCGAAAAAGAAAAGACGACAGCAAATATCAATTAGTTGGTCTGTCAAAACTACCAATGTTCGAAGATTATGGCATCCAAAAAGATTTGGCTTACCATTATCGAATCGCAAGTCTTGACGAAACAATTCTTTCAATCCCCTCTCCAGAATCAAACGAAGGTTATGCTTCCAGTGAAGTAAAAGTAACAGAGATCCTTCCAATTACCAATTTGAATGCAAGCATTGGAAAATTTAATGATAGAATCGTATTGTCCTGGGATCAACATCTCACAGCTGATTCTTATTCGGTCTATAAATGGAACAATTCTTCGAAGATTTATAGATTTCTAGGCAAAACCCAAAAACCAAATTATACGGACTATAAGGCAACAAAAAATGGGGACTCAGAAATATATCGTGTCTTTCCCCATAAACGTAATTTTACGGGAGAAGGAAGTAATTGTGCTAATGGTTATTTGGATCCGCTTGGAAACCGCAAACCAAAACCTGAGAATCTGATTGTCTCCAAGGGAGAATTCAATGAAAAAATCATTGTTAGTTGGGAAAATACGCCAAACGCAGAGTCCTATTTGATTTTTAGAACTCCAATTGGAGAAAACGATTGGGAAAAAATTGCCGTCACAACCGAACCTAAATTTATTGATACGAACCTAAAGGAATCCGAGTATTCCTACGCAGTTTCGGCCGTCTTTGAGGATCATTCGATATCTTTTCCGTCCGAAATTAATTCTGGTTTTCGTCAGCTGATTGCAAAACGCGGAAATGAAAGTAGTATCTCTGAAATAGAATCCGCAGATGAAAATAATTCTAGAAGAGAAATACTTGTTAAATGGCGACAAAATTTAAATGCCGAATCTTATTCCCTATTTTTTAGAAAAAAACAAAGTAAGGATTGGAAGTTGGTAGGTGCTTTTGACAAAAAAACAAAGGAAACAATCGTCCCCAATTTAGAAAAAAATCAATTTTACTTTTTCGCTTTAAAAACAAAAGAAACAGGAAAAGAAATCAGTTCTTTTTCTAAGCCTTTGGTAGGTGTACTCAGCGAATCTGTTTATGACAATAAAAAAGTAAAAAGTTTCTCGGAGTCTACCCTTACTAAATTTTTAGGGCCTTGGACTGCAATGTACTGGGACGGGAAATCTTCGATTAAACCGATCAAATTAGAAATTCAATCAGATGACAGTGATGGGTATGTCTTAAGATGGAACAATGAAGAGTTTTATCGAGGGAATTATATCATCGACGCAAATCTCATCGAAGAAAAAGGAAAATGGAAAATCCAACTTTCACCTAATTTAGATTCTCTTTCTGCAGAACTCTACGAAAAAGTATTACTACCAGAAAAGAGCCGCCTTTCCTTTGTTAGAGAATAGATTCGAAGTTAAAAGATAGTCCCACTTTCACAGTTTTTTCGGCATTTGTTTTTTAAACCAAGACAAGAATTCGCTAGGATTGCCAAATCTTGGTCAGAATAGATAGGAGATTTTGTCGTAAATTTATAGATAAGATCATTTCGCAAAAAACAATCACCTTCGATCGTTGAACATTTATTTCTCTCAAAACAGCTGCTACGCGGAGAAAATGGCGCACCGCACTTAATGGAACTAACCAATACAAAACTAAAAAAATGGATCGAAACAAAATGTCTAAGAGACATCAAAGACATAGGTATTGTTTTCCAAAATACTTGTTTTTAATTCAGAAAGTTTTCGCTTTTGATTCGATTTGTTCACAACATTTACTTTCCCTTTGATGCTTACAAAAACATCAAACTCTACCTCACCGTTCACGTTTAACTCTTCGCAGTTGATAAGTGATGGATATACTTTAAAAAGACCATCAAAATCATTGATTTTTTTATAGAATTTATCATCTAAGTTTACTAAAACTTCTCCAAGGCCACTTGCTTTTCGTTCGGTGGACATTGTAAGGGAAAAATCTGAATTAAGAGTATATGCATCTGATCTTCGAATCAAATAGTCTTCTGTTTTTTTAACGGGAGCAAACCGGTCACGAGGGATGATAATACCTTTAAATTTCGAAAAATTACCTACAGCTGATCCCATCGCGGTTTCCAATTGGAGTATTTCTTTTCCGTCTACTGTTTTTGGATTTACGATTAGAGATAAGGAAAAATCTCCCTCTAAAAATCTTTTCCGCAATGATCTCAGGTTGATCCAAAGATTATTTGTGGAAAAAGTTCTAAATTTACCCAAGCCACTAAATTCATGTTCATTCTCTGGCGGTACTTGTGCTGTTTCTAGAAGTTCATATCTGGTAAATTTCCCATCAACTAATTTCCGATATATGGCACCACCTTTTTTATCTGCTAAGGTCTTAGGTGTCATCTCCATCGCAAAATCTATACCTTCTCCGAGAAGATAGGACACGATATGTGCATCAACAGTTGCACCTAAATTATCACCATTTGATAAAAAAGCCAACTCATAACCCATATCGATCAATTGATCTAAAATTCCTGTTTCGATAAGTGTAATGTGAATGTCCCCGTGCCCAGGAGGACACCAATCATCCTTTGAATTGTTTGAGTTAATGGGTATTAGATTTTCTTTTTCTAGTCTTGGCACTTTGTGTTGTAAGAAGGAAGTTACTATCTTTTGTTTAAAGCCAATTTTTTTAAGCTCCTCTTGTGAATCTTTTTGGGTATTATACGAATCCATAAGAAGTAGCGGTACTTCGATTTGATATTTTTTACGGATATGTTCAATTTGTGCTGCCATTACAGCGAGAAACGACATACCTTCTTTGATCGGGATCAAAGATTTTGCCTTTTCAAGTCCCATTGAGGTTCCAAGGCCACCGTTTAACTTGATCACTACGAGTTTCGAGAGATTCTCTTTGGATTCAGGAAATGACTCATGAATTTTTTCTAAAGAAATTTCATCTTCTGATGGGATTAAATCTCCGACAGATTCCCACCTAACAATGCCAGTCTCACCTTTCCTTACTAAATCTACTTTTTTAAGAAAATCGGCGATAAACGCTTCGCTTAGATCTTCTTTTCTCATTTTTTCCGAGATCAGTTGTTCAGAGGTTTCTTTGGAAACAGACATGTATACTCCTAGAGGTTTTGGTTCAATTCGCCCAATTGGATACGATATGGTTCTTCAGGCTCCGAAGGTTCCCATAAAAAAAAGACAAGTATCTCACGTCCTTCTCCCCTTGCGGTTGGCTGGTTTTGATTGCGGTCATACTTGGGCATAAAGACTAAGAAATTATAAATCCAAACCTTCCTTTTGTCAGCGCGCTTTTCTTGGAGGATTCCTTTTTTCTGCGGGTCTTGTGTAACAATCGATCCATAAGCCAATGGAAAAATGCGCTCCCATGCTTTCGGGAGTTCTTTTTCTGCGAGAACATAACCTGGCGCTCCTTCAGCAAAAATCGAAATCGCGAAAAATAAAAAGAATAGAAGAAATCTGAACAATTTTTTTAATTCCGCGAACTCACCATCACGTAGATGGAGTGAGCGCTATATTCAAAACTTTGAGAAAGAGAATTCGGATCTATCCTTGAGTTTCCACTTCCAATTTCCCGAATGTAGGTCACAGATAGCGAAGACTTGGATGTTACCCACGAAAAGCCTAAACTGATCCCCCTATTCCGCGAGTATTCATTTCTCGGGTCTGTCCCAGATCGTGGGAGTCGATAGGCAATACTATTGTCACCGATGGTTCTTGATAATTGATTTGCAAAAGCAGTTTGTAAATAGAGGTCAGTTGCTGATTCCGTCCAAGATATCTTTTTGGTATTTGGTTCATTGGTATAAATTCCACCTAATATTGAAAAGGTGTCCATAATATAATATTCCATTCCCAATGCAAAATTCGTAGTCGCAGAACGTGTAAGTTCTCGCACCTCTGAATCCGTTGTGGTATAAGTGAGTCGATTGCCAGATCTGCTAAATTCATCCTGGTTCCGTTTCATTTTATAACCGGTGGTGTGAATGATATCAAACGCCGCAAGGAAACGGGAAGTGGGAAAAAACGCGACTCCCCACCTAATTTCAGATGTCTGTGGGATCGCCGTGGTTAATTTAGGTTTGTTTGTCAATACTCCATTTTCAATGGAAGAAAAACCATCTCCCGTTCCTTCGATAAAATCCACGGCAGAGGTCCCTGGCCTTCTGGACGAATCGACATAAACTTCATTATAAAGTCTGTTTCCACCTGTGACAAAAATTCGTCTTACACTCATCCCAAGTGAAAGTTTCGGGATGGGTTGGTATTGAATACCAATAATGGGCATAAGTCCACTGGTTTGGCGGTTATCAACATAGCTACGCATTACATACGTTAAATCAGAAAACTGTTGGAACTGAGTTCTGGAGACATTTTTTGTATCGTGAATATAATATAATGTAGCACCTAAGGAAAGTTTATCTGAAAGCAGGTATGCAAAACTGGGACCAACGAGCAGCTGGCTGTAATTTTCTTTTGTGTAATTTCTTGTAGTGTTGATAGTCGGTGATACGAGAGGATAGTTTACTTGGTCAGCACGGTTATAGGCATAGTTGTATGTATTTACAATGGAAAAAGCAAATTTCCATTTATCAAAATTTTTTACCAATCCAACAAAATTGGGATTATAGCCCTGGGAGGTTTGGTTGTATGTCTGTCCAGGTGTATCAATATTTATATAACTTCGTTTTGTATTTTTAAAATTACTTGCTGAAATAGAAATTCCGTCGTTGTGAGTAAACCCTAGACCCGCAGGATTATAATAAGCACCTGAGGGGTCATCAGAAAGTGCAGTAAATGCACCCCCCAGTCCCGCTGCCCTTTCGCCATAAAACCCCTGGATGTTGTTAAATGGTTCGGATGCAATCAGTGAGGAAACTGAAAAAACAATAAGTAAAGAGAGAGTAATGTGTTTCATATATTATACTTTTTTGAGAGTTGTATTTAACAGAGTATACGTCGGATTTCCCTCGCTGTTGTAGGTAACACGCCAGACCCGAACACCGGTATTAAAATCGCTAAGATCCCCATAAAAATTAAGATATACTTCTGTGATCAAGATATTACCAGAATCGTCCTCATTGACCCCTAACCCTTCTCCGAGTTGGTATTCTCCAATCGAATCGTTGTTGGGATTGTTTCCCGTAGGATAAATCACAATTTCATCTAATAAATTGTTTGGTGAAGTTCCGAGAGTGCCGAGTGTATCGATGGCGAGGTTAACTTGGTCTTCAAAAGTGTAAGTTGTTTCATAATACTTTAAATAAGGTGTGAAGTCACCTATTTCGCCAAAGTCTCCATTGGTATCTTCCATCGAATAATATTCTAGCTCCCGAGCGGCATTAAATGCTTCCTCGTATTGATAAAACTCATTTGCGTCCGCATCATAATAATCGCTGCGAATGTAACCCCCGTCATCGTCGGTTCTTCCTTGTACATTTGTGGTATATTTGCTTCCACTATAATTTTCTTCGTTGCGATATCCTAGAGTGATGCAGTTTCCAGCATTGTTCGCAGCATCCGCGTTACACTGTTCCAGGATAAATTTAGTTTTTGAGATAGTTTTGGTTCCTTTTCCAGGATTCAAAACTCGTCTAAAGTTCAAAACTGTTTTATCCTTTTTCCCAGTCCCACTAAAATTTGTAATGGATGCTGTAATGTCGATTGTCGTTCCAAACGAGCGAAGTGTTTTCCGAGTGGAACTAAAAATTTTACTGAAATCTGTTTTAAATTTTAGGATCTTCTGATAGCTGTTATTTGACGGACAAATCACAGGACTCCCGATAGAATCCGAAATTGAATAACTTAGCTCCACATCGTAGTCAGGATTTGTAGATGCTCTGTAAACCATAGCTGGACTCGGTACCGCCTGCCCAAGCGTCGGCAATAGTCCTTCGTCTTGTAGAGATAAAAGCTCCGCCTTAGCTTCTGCGTTGGATAGGCCGAGGTTTTCAAGACCTTCGATCATTTCATCTAACATAGCTTGGGTGATATTAACAGTTCCTGTTCCTCCGGGCACACATACACCTGGGGTTGCTTTTGCTTTTGTATAGGCGCTACTCAAAAGGATTAGGTCTCGTTTTGATTCTTGTAAGATTTCCGCAATGTAATCGCCACCAGTTTGTAAGTCTAATTGCCCGCTATAACCCGCAAGAAAGTAAGACTCAAGATCATTGTCAGTTAAAGTCGCTCTCGATTGAAATGTTTTTGTTTTCCCTGCGGATCTTCCACCTGAAGAAGGTTTGCGGATCGATCTTGGAATCGGAACTGCGAGAGAAGTCGGGAGTTCCGAATTGATAGCACTCCCTGCCAATTGATTGCGAATCAAAAGTCTTCCCAGAAGAGCTTCTATTGTATTGCTTTTATCCTTAGTTCGCGAACATCCGAGAACCAGAAGTAAAACTAAAATCGGAAAGAGGTACAATCGTTTCATCTCCGCATATTTCATGGGAAAAGAACTAAATTGTCAATTCGAAAGAACAAATTTAAAAAAGAGTTTCCAAAAGAAGGAAAGTTCTTACTGTCTTTAGTCAATGAAAGGTTCTCTTCTTTATTTATTTATAATATTGTTCAGTTTTGGTACAATTTATGGGAAAGGACCACTTTATGTCCAAAGCTCTAAGGCAAAATTATTGAGCCAACCACAACTTACGGCTGAAGGAACATCTTTGAACCTAGGCGATTCCTTAAATCCGATGAACGAACAAGGACTCTTCGTGCAAGTACGTATAAATGAAAAAACCGGTTGGGTCTCTAAATTGTTTGTATCACAACTACCTCCGAGTAGTCAGATCAAGTTAGGTGTTTCTTCAAGTTCAACTGAAGCCGTCGTCGCAAGACTCAGAGCATCTGACTTTACAAAAACGGCGGCAGCTAGAGGCCTCTCGGAGACGGAAAAAATGCGAGTTCGGGGAGGTGCCGACCTCTATGATTTTGAAGCCTTACGTTGGTTAGAGTCTCTACCTTCTGAGGACCAAAAAACAGCCGTAATTGAAAGATCTGAATCTGCATTTATCGAACGTGTTTCAGAAGAGACAAAAACCGAAGTAAAAATGGGTCGGGCATTAGCGGCGCGTTTATTAAAAAAATACCCATTGGTGAAGGACCAAACACTCACCCAATACATCAATTCTGTGGGAAATCGAATTGCGATTCTTTCTGCCAGAAAAGATTTAAGTTTTAAATTTGGAATCCTAGACACTGAAGAGGAAAACGCCTTTGCCTGTCCAGGAGGGTTTATCTTTGTAACAAAGGGAACGCTTAATAAAATTCAAAATGAGTCTGAACTAGCCGGTGTTCTTGGTCACGAAATTGGACACGTTACTTTATTTCACAGTGGAAAATTTGTTAGTTCAAACTTGTTATTAGACATTGTTGGCAGTTTGCTTAGTCCCTCAGGTGGCGAGACGATCAATGCCGCAGCATCGGCAGTTTTGGATGAATTAGAAACCCAGCTTTTCGAAACAGGAAGAGATGAAAGTGTAGAATGGGAAGCAGACGAGGCTGGAGTGAGTTTAGCAGCTGCTTCTGGTTATTCGCCAGCAGGTTTAGGGAACTTCCTTATCACACTCAGCAAGTCAAAAAATGCGGACCATTTAAAAAAAACTCACCCTGACACCTCGACACGGATCGCAAAACTTATCAAAGTCG